>Ga0115005_10000016_pt1 | contig 106602 bp, 129 predicted proteins | sample ArcOceMetagenome_FD_87163 | JGI IMG/M metagenome (GOLD analysis project Ga0115005, IMG submission 87163) | Marine eukaryotic phytoplankton communities from Arctic Ocean - Arctic Ocean - Greenland ARC118M Metagenome | ecosystem: Environmental > Aquatic > Marine > Oceanic | place: Arctic Ocean... | reverse complement strand
TACGGGAACCTTATAACCTATGGGGACATTATAAGTAACACCGGGGTTATTGCGACAGGCTCTAGTGGCACTCCTTTTACGTTCAAGTGCGGCGCAACGACTTATTTAAATGTATCCTCCACAGGCCTATCAGTAACCGGTACTGGTACATTCAGCGGTAATGTTAATTTGCCCACTCTTCCATCAACAACTGTAAATGCCGCTGTACCTATATTGTTTCGTCCTACAGCAGGCACTCTGTCAGGTGACACTGCATTAACGTGGAATCCAGCGGCAGACTCGTTGGACGTAAATGGTACAGTCATCACTCAAAATCACATTCGCTCTACTCACGCTTATGGGAACGGCGAACTGAAATTGGGTTCGGCTAATGGCGGGGTAGTTTTGGAACTCACTGCGGCAGGAAATGCCACATTCAGTGGTGCGCTGACGGGTACTACTGCTACGTTTAGTGGGGCTGTAAGAGTAGACAACACGGCATCCACGGTTGTTCGTTTACAACTCAATAATACAGGCACGAATGACTACGCCTCAATTTATGCCGACACTGCGACAGCGTATAAAAACCTTATATTAAATCCAACTGGTGGCAACGTCGGCATCGGTACTACTGCGCCAACAGGAGTTGGGAGTCGGCTTCTGCATATACAAGGGGGCTCTACTACTTCCGCAGAGTTAAAGGTTCAGGCGAACTGGGCTGCTGGTTTATATATTGAAAATGGCGACGGCAAAGCTAGGTTTTACAGCAGTCACACCTCTCACTCTTCCTATGGAGGTTTTGTTTTTGAGATAGGAAGTGCGTCCGCTAAATCTGGCACAGAGATAGTAAGGTTTAAGTCTGACGGCAATGTCGGCATAGGGGCGACAAGTCCAAGCAAGAATTTACATATTAAAAGCACAGTATCAGGGAGTACGGGCATTATTATAGAAAATACCAATAATGCACAAAATTTAGATATAGACTATTGGAATAACTCTGGAGCGGTTCAGGGGAGAATAAGATACTCAGAAGGAGCGGGAGATTTTTATATTTATCCAAATACTAGTGCATTAGTTGCTTTTGCCGTTAAATGGGACGGCAAAGTCGGCATTGGGACTGATGCGCCATACCGTGATCTACAGGTTGGGAGTGGAAGCGGTAATGTTAGAGTTGGTGGCGGCGCGGGACTGGACATCTTACACGACAACGGTGGCTATACTACTGCGGATATTAAACAACTTTATGCAGCTACTAATGCGGCCGCACATTTAAGAATAACAGGTGGGTTCACCACCTTCTGCACGGGAACTAATGGCGCAGAGAAGGTGAGGATTCAAGCTGACGGCAAAGTCGGCATCGGGACGGCTGCAAACTTAAATAGTATTCTTAATGTTTATGGAGCAACTAGTAGTGGCCCTACTTCGATTATAACCTGCCTGAGCGCAGACGCTACTATAGGTGGCGGAGCTGGAATATTTTTTAAGACATCCAATAACCATTCCCTAAATAGATACGGGGCACAGGTATCAGCCATAAGAAATTCAAGCAATAATGGATCTGCTGACCTTGTGTTTAATTTGGAGAAAACTGATGCCAGTGGATTAGCTGAGCGAGTGAGGTTTTTGGGAGACGGCAAAGTTGGCATCGGGACTAATGCGCCAACTGCTAGACTTACTGTAGATTCCGATACTGTGGGCGAAAGCCTCTCAGGCGGGTTACGTTTACAAAATTCTAATGGAGCTAACAATGATATTAGTCCGATTTATTTTGGCGTTCATGGGGGGACACGACGAGCTAAGTGCGGTATTGGATGGAAGCGAACAGGTTCGTATGGAATTGGAAAACTTTTATTCGCCCTCGATAACACCGGTGATGACGCTGATGTAAGCTTTGCAAATGATACTAAGGTAACTTTTCAGGGTGACGGCAAAGTCGGCATCGGGACTGCTGCGCCTAGTACAAAGCTTCAGGTTAATGATACGAATGATTCTAGGCTACTCATTTACGAGACAGGAGCCTCACCGTACACTGCCACATTGGAACTGTCATCTCAGGTAGTTGGAACCTATGGGGCATTAGTACAGTACACATCTGGGGCTGAACGGCTTACAATCGAAAACTACGGTAGAACTGTAGGCGCAAATAATTTAAATGGAAGCATAGCGTTTAAAACTAAACTTAATAATACTACCCCGACTGAGGTAATGTTAATACAGGGGTATACTGGTTACGTCGGCATCGGGACTACTGCGCCTGCACACAAGCTGGATGTCGTTAGTGCTACAGCTTCAGATTGGTTAACCAGATTCCACAACACATCCACGACAGCTCCGTCTGGGTTATTGATCCAAACAGATATAGATACTAGCGGTTATTTGTTAGGTGCTGTTTCGGCTGGGGTATATAAACTTGTAGTACTGAACAACGGCAATGTCGGCATTGGGACTGTTGCGCCGGGGAATCCGTTGACGGTTGTTAATTCAACTGCGGCGGGAACACCTACTGCTTGGATACATAATAGCAACAATGTGGCAGGAGCCGATTGCCTTGTGGTTTCTTCGGTGTCGGAAAACGATGCAGAAGTTTTCGCTGTCAGATCAAACACAACCACCTATAGCGGCGGTGATACAGATTTTATTGTCAAGCTGGTTAGCAACAGTCCGAGGGTCGGCATCGGGACTGCTACGCCACCTCATAAATTGTCTATTTTTGGAACTGGCGCTAGTAATGCTACTGTTCAAATTGAGGGGGAAGGTGGTGCTGATCCATATATAAATTTCCTAGTTAACAACACAACTCATTGGGCTTTGGGAGCAGACGATTCGGATGGTGATTCCTTAAAAATTAGTCAGCACAGCGCTTTAGGCACAAACGATAGAGTTACTATTCTAACTGACGGCAAGGTCGGCATCGGGACTACTGCGCCAGCAGCAAAACTTCATATTATAGGGCCGTCTGCGGCTTCTACTCCGTACATTTCAGAATGTATAACCATTGCTCCTTCTAATCTTCCAGCAAGGACATTGCAATTGAGGTATGATGATGGAGGTTCCGTCGGGAATGCCTTTAGCTTCGCTTATGCTGGCACTAGGGCAATGATGATGGTCTCTAATGGTAATTTTGGTATAGGTAATAACGCATCCCCAACTCAGGCTTTAGAAATTTATAAATCTGGAAACGATACCCAGATGCTTGTTAATGCTTACGGTGGTACTGACAACACTACTCAAGCTGGAATATGGTTCAGGACAGATAACTCATCCGCTATTAGCTACGACAGATCAAAAGGAGCGGTAATATTCCAAAGGACAGGAACCTACGGAGTTGGTAAGTTGCATTTAGCTGTGCAGTCTAATGCTGATAACAGTTCTGCTGCTGTCGGGGATGCGAAACTAACAATAATTCAAGACGGCAATGTCGGCATCGGGACTACTAGTCCTTCTAAACTACTCCATGTAAACGGAGATTCGCTTTTAGGTGGAACCACCACAATCGGAGGGAATTTAGTCGGTGCGATAAACGGCTTGTTTGATCTTGGAACTACAGGTGTCAAGTGGCGGAACTTAAATATGTCTGGAACGGCCACTATAGGCGGTGCGCTAGCTGTCACAGGAACATTGAGCGCCACGGGCCAAGCTTATCTTAATGGAGGGTTAAGGATCGGTGGCGCAAACAGTAATTTCGCAGGAGAAAGGTTATTCAATACTCCTTACTTCACAAACGCAGTTGCCAATCAGAAGTTAGATTTGTACTGGACGGGTGCGTTTTGGGGTTATCTAGAGATTGAGATAACGGGTAGTTATTCAAATCAAAACATGGCTGGTGTTCTCACGAAGAGTTTCGCTCTTGGTTTGAATGCTAGCAATGGCATTTATACAAATGAGTCTTGGTATTCAAATGTAGGGGGGGTGACTAACAACAACTTCGCCATATCAGATGTAACATGGGACAGTACAAATTCACGTTACAGGATTCAAATTGTTCATAGAACTTCAACCGGGAACGGATTGGTACTCAAGATGAGGTGTCTGGGTGCTACGGCGGCTGTCACTGACACGTTCATGTCTGGCACGACGGTATCGGCTATTTATACCACCGACACTACCACTTTTGCGCTACCCGTGAAGCAGTTAGCGGCTCCCAACGATAATGCGTGGGTTGACGGTTATCTCGGCATCGGGACTGCTACGCCAGACCAGCCTTTTCAAGTAAAGGTTGCTACAAACCAAAACTTACGGGTACGAGCGGATTCAACTGCGGTGCAAATCAACACGCGCAATGATGCAAATTCAGCCGATGTTCCTTTCTATTTGCGCGGGAGTTTATTTAATTTTCAGGTAGGCAGTGTCGGCATCGGGACTACTGCGCCAGCAAGGTTGCTTCATCTTTATGCTCCGTCTAGTACATATGCTGCAGTCCGTATTGAATCATCATCGGTGGGTTGGAATGCGCAGCTTGAGTTTAAATCCACGGCTCAACATGTGGAGATTGGTCAAAATATTTCTGTTAGTGGTTCAGCCTTTGAGATTTACGACCGTCAAGACTCTGCCCTGAGACTGCTTATTGACACCAGCGGCGATGTCGGCATCGGGACTACTGCGCCGGGAGCGAAACTAGATGTTCATGGGTCGACGGTGCGAATATCTTCTGGTGGGGGTGCTTATAGGCGTCTAATGTTTTTTGACAGTCTCGCTACTCCATCCAGAAACAATTTTCAAGTAGCGGTACAAGAGATAGACAATGCTTTACACATTGGCCCGTCCACCGCTGTTGGCGGAACGACGTTTTCTGGTTCTACGGGTTTGGCTATGCTGGCTAACGGCAGTGTCGGCATCGGGACTGCTGCGCCAGATACTCTTCTTAATCTACAAGCTACCGCTGGCGCGGATATGCTTCTATTGCGCACGACTGGAGATACATCAGGAGTTCTTGGGGCGATTAGTTTTGGTAATGCAAATTTAGATAAATACATGGCTCAAATTAGAGTCACCCAAGACGGCGCAACGGATTCTGCGCAACTACAGCTTCAAACTCAGGCGACCGGGGCAGGCAAGCTAACCCGGATGACTATTAAGGGGGACGGTAAAGTCGGCTTCGGGACAACTAGTCCCGCTGCTGATGTTCATTTCTATCAAGGGCCAGACAATCGGGTGATGATTGAATCTAATGGCCCGACATTAGTTTTCAAGGAAATAAATTCAACAAACCAAAACTGGGCATTCTATCACAACGCAGGGGCTTTAAATATACGGACGCTGGCTGATAATTTTGGCAGCACTGTAGACAGGGTGACTTTCTTGCAAGACGGCAATGTCGGCATCGGGGATACTGCCCCCAGCACAAAATTAACTGTCCTAGATACAAAAACAGCAAACTATGCGATTGATACTTCAAGCACATGGAGAGCATTAAAGTTGGCTAACAATGCAGCCACAGCGACTTACGGAAGCCCTGCTGTTGGTATTGATTTTTCAGTGGGAGATTCGCAAAGCGGAAGAGCGTTTATTGTCTGCAAAAGATCAGGTTCTGGAGATGGTGAGTTAATTTTTGGAACGTCCTCAAATAACGGAACCAACTATACCCAAGCGATGACCCTTGAGGCTAACGGAACAGCTACATTTGGAGCCGGGCTCGTGGTACCCAACGGCGGTGCTTACGGGGCCAAAGATACGTCGGGGACGTTCAGGCAGTTGATGGTCCTGAACTCTGCAAACGCCCTAATGTTCGGAAGTGCGGCCGTTGGTAATGCCGGTTACCCAGCGCGCTTTTTAGCTAAATACATGACCTTCGAACCGGCTGGAGGCTTGGGTTCCTGCATAGAAACCATGCGCATTACTAATGGATCTTTCGCGGGCGTCGGTAGCGTTGGCATCGGGACTAGCGTACCGTCTGCGATGCTTCATGTGTACGGAGGCGGAATTACAATTTCTAACGATCAGATCCTACAAATTGGCACCACAAACGGAAACGACGGTAAGATTCGGTTTTATGGTAACAGCGGCACGGCCTACTATATGGATTACCAGCCTGTCGGAACCAATGATCGACAATTCAGGTGGTTTGGGTCAACTAGTAGCAGCGCTTATACAACTTATTTCAACCAAAATCATCAATCGGCAGGTCACAACGTCTATGTTGACGGAACTTTCACCGCCACAGGCACCAAGAATTTTGAAATAGATCACCCAACAAAGGCGGGAATGAAACTCGTGCACTCCTCTTTGGAGGGACCCGAGGTTGGCGTTTATTACCGGGGAAGGGCTCAATCCGGTACAATTACCCTACCCGATTATTGGGTAGGCCTTGTGAGAGATGGCACGGTCACGGTTCAATTAACTCCAAACGGGTCATTCCAGCATTTGTATGTAGTGAGTACTTCATTAACTGAAATCAAAATTGGAGCCGCTTCTGGAGAAACTATTGATTGTTACTATGTGATTTACGGCGAAAGAGCTAATGTAGATAGACTTATCGTGGAAAAATATAGCGATGGAGATGGGAAAATAGTGTAATTTCTATAAATATGAAAATTGTTGATATTGCAGATGAAATTTTCAGGGAACTTGGAGAACCTTCAACGATTTCTATCCCCGCAATTGCTTTCTGGATTAGGAGTAACGTGGGCGAATTGAATAATAGAATAAACACCACTTTTAAAATAGTGGATTACGGACCTGACGCTTATGAATTTTCGGGGAGTTTCGCTTCCCCCCAGTACGAACCCCAAGCCTTCAATGAAGGTACGGGGGCTTTAGGACTTTCGGTGGCAGGGGATAGTGGGGCAACTTCTGAGCCAGTTATAGTTTCTATTCAGGCAGAAGAATCTTCTGTGTTGAAAAAAATGTATATAGTTCACTATTACGACCAGCAAATTAGAGCGACCGTAGGCGCTGCTTCCAGCGATCCTGTCGTAGAGGTCGCATCTGATGGCTCCCGAGTAAGGAAAATTAACAAAAACGAATTAAGCAAAACTTACATTTCGTTAAAGAAGGAAGAGTATTCGGAGCTAACCGACTTAATCAATGCTTACAAACTAAGAAAGTCTTCCCCGGTTCAGGTTGCCGGTGACGACACCGAAGTGGGTCGATACTCAATTAGTTACGGCGGCTCTTACAATAGAATACAACCAAATTATATCTAATGGCATCTTTGGTACCAGCAACGGCGAAAGCTATATTTGAAACGGCTCTAGGAGATCATTTCGATACGTTCAAAGCGGCGATAACCGTCCACAAAGAAGCTAAGAAGACTATAACTTTGGCCGCTTCGCAAAATATTTACGCAGGCTACAGCGCGCCAAAAGAGACGGTAGTTTACACGCCGGTAAGCAAGGCTTTTACTGCTATTGTTAATTACAAGGAAAACCAGCCCCTAGATTACCAAGACGAACTTAAAGCTAACATAGAAAAAGGTGACGTGAGAATCAAGGTGGAGCTAGACTGTAGCGCTTACCTCAATAAAGGCAGGACTCTCTCCGTAGAGATTGGAGGGAACCAATTTAATGTTGTTAGTTCTGAAGGTGCACGTTACTTCTTGGGAAAAACCTATTATGTATATTATCTGGAGGCAACCACCTAATGGCTGTCAGAGGCAAAATAACTATCTCCCAAGTAACGAAAAAAGCATTTTCTAATTCGAAAGTTTTTCAAAATTTAGCCTATGGCGCAGCGAAAAAGAAAGCAGCAAGGCTGCAAAAGGAAGCATTAAAAGAACTGGATACTCACGTGGTAACGCAAGAGCTGGAAAAAGGCTCCTCCGGAGGAGGGAGTAGCTTACTGGGTGGTCGGGGTAATTTTTTTGGGTTTTTAGGCTTTAGGGAAGGGGATCAGCCAGTAATGGTCATCAGGGATACTTTTAGAAATAGTATTAAAGTGAGGAATACGAAGGGAAAACTGAAAAAATTGACCCCAACTTCATTTATATGGGAGTTTATTGTGGATATACCTTCATCGGTTGATATCGAAAAAGAAACCAAGACTCTTATTTGGAGCAGCAGAAGTTGGGTTAGGGGCGTGGAAAAAGGAATTACCAACGCCGCCAACACCATTTTCGTTGATTCCGAAAATAGCAGGTCAGGAGTAGCCCTACAAACCACTAGAAATATTGGATTTATTAACTTCCGCCCAACACCATACGTTACGGAAATCTTGGACAAACTAAGAAAGCAGCTTGTATGAAACCACAATTCGATAACCAAATAATGTCAAGTATGCTTCTATGGTTTGACCACAAGTTGCTAACCGAGGGGGAGGCTTATCAGAATACTACCGGTCAATTTTATAGCGTCTCTGATGAGTATTACGGGTATGACACCTATGCGAGCACCTATTCTCAAATAGTTTCGGACGCATCCGTTACTGGAGCTACAATCCCGACTGGGCTATATGCGGGAAATACGCTTGTTAATGTGGGGGACGGAGGAAGCACTGGGCTTTACGCTATTGACTATAGCAATGGGCGCTCATATTGGTCTGGAGCACAAAGCTCTAATGTTACTGGAAGTTTTTCCATCAAAGACTTTAATGTGTTTTTAACCAACAGTACTGAAGATGAAATCCTTTTCCAAACCCAGTACACAAACAGAAACGAAATTTCAACTGTTGTGCCAACAGGTCTTGAGCCCGGCACCAAAACCTACCCGGTAGTATACATAAAAAATGACGGAAGCTTCAATGAACCTTTTGCTTTTGGTGGACAGGACAACACCATTATGAAGGTGCGCGCAATAGTAATCGCAGATAGCCAATTTGAAATAGATGCCATAGGCTCATTCTTCAGGGATCAGGAAAAAACTATGGTTCCAATTTTTGAAGAAGCGGATATGCCTTTTAATTCTTTTGGTTATTACAGAAATGATACGCAATATAATTATACAGGGGTGACTGCTGGAAAGACCGAAAATCAGCATTTCTTTCTCGAGGAGGTTAATGTTTCACGATTTGACAGAGTGTTAGAAAACGAAGTTAGAAAATTTAACCCCAATGTTTTCTCTACTATAATTGATTTTGAGATTAATAAAGCTAGATTTCCTCGACAATAGGAAAATAATTTCACTTTCGACCATATTAACTGTAAAATAAGATAAGTAATTAAGGATTTAAAATGGCAACGAGAAACAGAGTAATTTATCAAAGTGAGGCGGTTTATACCACTGTAGACGCAGGGATTAGCGGTAACCAATGCGCCGTCGGGGCGGTAAAAGATTTACAGCGCGTACAAAGTGCTAATTATGGTTTTAATGTTGGTCGTACTGACGTCAATCAATTTGGTCAGTTAGGCGCTATAGACAGAATCATAACAGAATCCCCAAGTGTTTCTTTCGATACGTCTTATGTGTTAGCAAGCATGACTAACGAGAGGCGTTTAGGTTTTTATGTTACTCCTAGTGGGGTAGATGGCCCATTTCGTTCATGTATAACTAATTTAATTGATTCTACCAACGACGCTTACCAGCGAAACTTTTACATCCTTAATGCTAAAGAAGGAAAAGACGCTGATGCAACACTACAGGTTACCGACACCGGCCAATACGAAAGTATTATCGGTATAGGCAATGCCGGATTAACTTCTTATTCTGTCGAAGGTTCTGTGGGAGGTTTCCCGACTGTTTCTGTTGCGGCTGAGGGCATGAATATGGGCTTCCATGAGGTCACGTCGGTAGGCGCTACAGGAGCCGCGGGCACTACTCAATATATATCGGGAATTAATCCTGTTATTGATCCAATTGACGGACAGCGCGTTTTCCCCGAAGCAACTACAAAAGCAAACGCCACTGCAACATCCGCAAACGTGGCTCTTCCAATACCAACTGGTAATGCTGGCGGAACAGATGCCGCCGAAAGAGCTGCTGGGGAAATTAGCGTTTTACGTCCGGGAGATATAAGGTTGTTCTTGGCCCAACAAACCGATGATGGGATTGGCACCGCAGCTACGGCGACAGACATGACGAACCCCGACTATGCTGGCGCAGACATTGCAGATGCACATATTCAAAGTTTTAATATTAGCTTTGATTTGAGTCGGAGTCCCATCGAGCAGTTGGGAACTAAATTTGCTTACGCAAGGCTAATTGATTTTCCGATTACTGTCAGTATGGGGGTAGACGCTGTTGTATCCGATTTAACAACCGGTTCTTTAGCTGAGATTATTGATTGTGATGGCTTGTTCGATGCTCGAATTCAGTTGAATAGTCCAGAATGTGGAGCGACTGCAGGAGCCAATGCCGCAGCAAACTATATACTCAAGGGAGTAAAGCTTGACAGTCAATCGTTTAGTATGGGCATGGGAGACAATCAATCAGTTTCTCTTAGCTTTAGTTCTCAGATTGGAGGCCCAGAGCAATCAGGACTCGGGCTCTTTATGAGTGGTTATACTGGACACATTGATGGCTAAGATATAATAAAAATTATTTACAATGGCCCCTATTCGGGGCCATTTTTTTGTAATTTAGTGTAATTACACATAAGATATAAGGTAAAAGGTATGTCAAAGGAACAAGGCCCAGATAGGGATATTATCAATAATTTTTTCGCGTTTCAAACTCGGCGAAAGATAACGAACCTTTATAAACAATTTTTCTTCATACTCGAAGACCTCCAAGTTAACGGAGTAAAAATCCCAGAAGAAACCCACCAAAGAATTCGCAAGAGAATTCTCGATTTAGGCAATGATACTATTCGGGAACTGGAAGAATACTTTGACAAATTCATAGAATATAACGATAATAAACCAAAATGAAGCGCATATACGAGTTTACAGTAAACAAAGAAGAGACGGTCAAAGAAGAATCCGTTGAGAAGAAAAAAGACGGGACAGAGGTCACTACGGCAAAAGACGTAAAGAAAGAGGTCCCATATAAGTTCTTTCTGCGTCGCCCTACTCGAGCAATGACTGATGAAGCTGAGTTGTATTACGGGGTAAGGCTTGCTGAAGGGATAAAAGCGGGACTTTTAACGCGCGCTTTGCTCGAAAAAAGGTTCGAAAACGATGGCGGGACCAGAAGTGATGACGAAAACGATCAATATAAGGAGATAATCACAAAACTGCAGGGTTTTCACAAGGAACAGTCCAAAATTTTGGATATTGACGAAAGAAAGAGGACTCCCGCTCAAAAGAAGAGACTTAAGGAGCTGGATAGTGAAATTAAGCCCACTAGGAGGGCGCTCAGGGACTTGCAATTGGTGGAGGATAGTCTCTACGAGGAAACAGCCGAAAGTCGCGCTAGGAACAAGGTGATCCTCTGGTGGATGCTTCATCTGGCTCACACCGAAGAGGGAGAAAAGGAAGATGAATTCTTCGGAGAGGGAGATTTTGATAAGAAAATTGAACGTTACGACGAAATTGATGAAGGAGAGGCCTTTTTCGACATCGTTGTGGCTCGGAAGTTCGCTTATTATGTCAGTTTTTGGTTTGTGGGTCGTCCCAACTCTCAGAAGGAGTTTCAGGAGATGATTGACTTGGCTTTGAAGCTCGATGAGGAGGAAGCGGAACCCGAGGAAAAGAAAAAAGAAGAAACAAAAAAAAAAAGAGTTGAGTAAACTCTTCGGTGTTTCCATGGATCGGGTAGAGGCTAAGATCTAATGGAAGATGGAAATTTAAAGATTGTTTTTTCGGAGATTTTGCGGGGTTATACACTCGTAAACCTTGCTCCTTTTGGTAATTTAAGAATAAAGCACTTCAATAATTTCGACTCGGCCGAATTAGATATTAAGAATAGATTCTTTTATGAGAAAGCGGTATCCCAAGGCCTTCCCACAAGGAAAGAGCGTATTGACCACTTACTAGAGGAGAACATCTGGACTGAGAAAGAGAACAAGGAGGTACTAAACCTTAAAAGTCTTATAGCGGGTTTAAAAAACTCCAGATCCAAGGTTTTTCTTCAGGCCCATATCGACCAGATAAATAACGACTTAAAAAAAAGTCAAGGGGAACTGTCTACCCTCAGCCTAAAGAAAGAAGAGATGATTGGTTTTTGCGCTGAGGCATATGCCTCTAGGAGAATCAATGAACACTATATGCAAAAAGCTCTCCTTAAGGAAAGCGGGGAAAAACTTTTCAATGATGAGGAGTTTGAAGAACTTGAGGAAGGGAAGCTGGTAGATTTGATAGGGGCTTATAACAAAAGCACTAAAAAATTTAACTCGGATAGTTTAAAGAGACTTTCTCTATCTGGTTTTTTTACTAATCTTTTTTATCTTTGTGAAAACAATGCCTACTCTTTCTTTGGGAAGCCTTTGGTTCAATTAAGCTTTTATCAGATAGAGCTCTTCGGTTATGGGAGATATTACAAGAGTTTGATTGAAAATTCAGACAACAAACCTCCCGATGAAATATCGGGTGATCCGGAAAAGATGGTAGAGTGGTTTGAATCTTCTAAAAGCGCCAAAGAAACCCTTGACAAGTCCAAAGTGGCTGGACAAGAAGGCGGTGCCCAGTCTCTTGTAGGAGCAACAAAGCAAGACCTTAAACGTCTTGGTTTGGATGACCCTAATGAGACTATTAATCTCGCTAAAAAAGCCGCTGAGAAGGGCGGTAGGCTTAATATGGAAGACATGATGAAAATCCACGGAGTATCTTAAGAAAATAGTGTAATTATCCTTAGGAATATGGCTAGGGATAAAATAACGGTCGATCTTATGCTTGCTACTAAGCAAGCCGAACGAGAAATCGCAAAGATTAATCGTAAGTTGGGGGACATGGGTAAAACCATGGGGAAGGCTTTCGGAGGGGGAGGAGGGGGAGACAAGGTTCGAGCTCTTGGCTCGGGTCTTTCCAAAGCTACAGTAAAAGCTGATGAGTTTAATAAATCCCTAGAAGCTTCAAATGCCCGTGTTATAGCTTTTGGTGCATCCGCTGGATTAATAATGGTGGTTGACCGCGCCTTGAAGGCGATGGTGTCTTCGGCAATAAAAGTAGAAAAAGCGATGGCAGACGTTAACGTCGTCATGAATGCTTCGACCAAAAACCTTGCAAAGTTTGGACAAGGGATGTTCAAGGTATCAAGAGAAACGGCTCAAGGGTTCGATGTCGTGGCCGAGGCAGCTACGGAATTAGCTCGTCAAGGCTTGGGGATGGAAAAAACTCTAATGCGAACAAAGGATGCTCTTATCCTTACGCGTTTAACGGGAATGAACGCGGCGGACGCAGTCAAGTCTCTTACCGCAGCGGTAAACTCCTTTAATAAGGAAGGAGTTACTTCAGCTCAAGTCATTAACAGGATGGCCAAGGTTGATGCGGCTTTTGCTGTTAGTTCAGAGGATTTAGCGAAATCAATTTCTCGTGTTGGTTCTTCGGCGGTGGATGCTGGGGTTAACCTGAACGAGTTGATGGCTATAACAACTGCCGTGCAGCAAAAAACAGCTCGAGGCGGTGCTGTCATTGGTAACGCGTTCAAAACCATCTTTACCCGTATTCAACGTAGTGATGTTCAATCAAAACTGAAAGGTTTCGGCGTTGCGACAGAAGACATGAGCGGTAAGATGCTTAGTGGTATTCAGGTCATGGAGAACTTATCTAAAAAGTTCGGCACCTTGACTAAATCCCAACAGGCCTCTGTCGGGGAAAGTGTGGCTGGTGTTTTCCAGATAAACATTTTGAAAGCTGCGATGTCAGATCTGTCTTCCCAAACCTCCAATTATAAAAGAGCCTTGGATACTGCTAATTCAGCCACTAACGAAGCTTACAAAAGAAATGAGCAATTAAATCAGAGCTTAGACGCGTTAGTTAACCGTACTCTTGCGAATCTCACTCAAGCTGGAGCATCTTTGGGAGGAGGGGCCCTTGGTCCTGCGATAGAGAATATACTTGGGGTGGTTAACACCACGATAGAATCGTTTGGTAAAGATGGTGCCATGGAGGGCTTCGGAAAAACAATAGGTAAGGGTTTAATGGATGGCATAGGTAAATTTATTTCCGGTCCCGGTTTGGTGTTCGCGGTTGCTATATTTGGTAAACTGGCTATCAGCTTAGGTAAGTTCGCTACCAGCGCATTAAAAGATGTCCTTGGCATTAATAACGCCACAAAACAAAGGGCTGCTTTAGAAGAAGCTGTGGTGTTAACCATGGCGCAAGAGCCCGGTATACTAGCTCAAATTAAATCGGGAACATTTGATGTCTATACGTACGAAAAGAAAATACTTAGCACTATAAGACTACAGGCTGCTGAAAGGAGGTCTATGGCTCTTACCGCTGCCCCGATTGGCCGTGCTCTTTACGCTAGAGGGGCTCGCGTAGGACAAAGTGGGGGAGCTTTTATGAAAGGTGGTCCCGGAAGCGCGTCGGGTTTCATTCCTAACTTCGCAAATGCTGGATCAGAGAGGGCGGCTGCGGCGGCTGGGGGTTATCAGGCAGGGGCAATAAGGACGATGAATCAACCCGGAGCTGGAACCATGATGTATAATTCGGCTGAAACTGTTAAACGTTTCCCCGGCATGAGTCAGTCTGCTATTATGCCTCCCCAAGGAAGTTCCGCGGGTGCTGGATACCAATCAGCTTTTGGTGCTGCGCATGGTTTTGATCCTTATGCCGCTAGCGGATTTGTCCCAAATTTCGCATTTAAGAAAGGAGCTTCTAGTCCTTGGGCTACAAGAAATAAAAAAGCAGGAATAGGGGGAAAGGAAGCAACATATACCCTACCTGCTAATGATATAGGGGTTTTATTGGGTTATGACGAAAGAGGCACTAAAAGTTTTAACGCTTCAGCACAAGCTTCCAGTTTGGTAGGTTTGAGAAAAAGTAAAATAGGAAAACAACTTGCTAAAGATAACGCCACAATTGTTTTACGCGGGATAAGAGCTAAAAGCTTTCAGTCTCCAAGTTCAGAAGCTACTGCAGAACAGTTGTTCGCTGGGGATATAGATGCTAATCTTAGTAAGGGGATGAATAGCCTTTCCGCCACCATGATGAAAAAAATGGGCATAGAAGGGATGCCCGGTAAAATGGGGAGATTAGAAGCCGGTATTGAAGGCGGCATTTTCGAAGAAGCAATGAGAATGTCAATGAAAGCTGCTCAAGCCATTCCCGGTGCAGCATTTGATTTCGAATCTGGAGCTAAGCCAAGCGATGCTATGGCTAAGATTTTTGGAGTGCCGATCACTCGTATCGATGCTAAACGGAGGTTGAAATCTGCCCAAGGTGGAGAAATGCCGAAGAAGTACTTCAATGATCCGGGAACGAGTAAGGTCGGGGAAAGGTTACTGACTCAATTATATATGGGTAAAATGGGTCAGTTTACTGGCAAAGGAAAAGCTATGGGTTTTGTTCCAAACTTTTCGCCTTTAACTTCCGCCGTAAGCAGAGAAATGCAGGCTGGAGTTCCTGCTTCGGCTATAAGAGTCGGCAACAATGGGGCCTTGAAGTCGGCGGGCAATCCCGGGGGCGTTGGGGTTTATAATACTATACATGAACCCGGTGGTTTAAGTCAGGGTATTAGCCGGTCCAAATCTATGGGCATAAATCCCCAAACGCATGGAGCTGCTCAAGGGGTTGTACCTAATTACGCTTTTCGAAAGAAATTTCCATCAGCAGGGGCGAAGCAGTCCAGACTTGCAACTGATACCGCTAAAGCAACAGCTTCAACAGCCGAGTCTACATCAAGAATGGCTGACTTCATGGAGAAGCACGGAACTGCCGTTGGAATGGGTGGTTTTATGGCTTATTCTGCCGTGACAGGAGCGGCTGCTCAAAGTGATAATGCTAAAGTTGGAGCGGGGGTAGGGGTTTTGGCTAACGTAGGAATGTTTGCTGGAATGGGAGCGAGTATGGGTGCTCCTGCTGGCGGGATAGGTGCGGTGCCGGGAGCCGCTATAGGAGCGGCTATTGGACTGGCCGCTTCTTTCAGCGACATAATGACCCTGATGGATGATGGAACCGATAAATTCTTGGAGGATTTGGGGAAAACCGTTACTGTCGTAAATGAAAATATTAATCAGTTGGTGAGCGGACTAGAGGAACTAAAGAATTTTGATTCGATGACGCCTAAGAAAAGGATCGAGGCTTTAGCCAAGATAGACCAGCAGCGAGAAGCCATGTTGGTCGAGTTAAAAGGCAGCGAGCAACCCATATTCAAACATCTTGTAAAAGAAATAGAAACAAATATTCCTACCGCAGGAAAGATGTTTTCTAAGGGCGTTCCTAGCTCGAAGGCTTTAACGGAGCTTCAGGCTAAAATGACTAAAGTCCAAGCACAGAAAGAAATGGCGGCGTTGTTTACGGGTAAAACAAAAGACTTTGACGCTACAAAGTTCACCGAAGCTAGACTTTCTCCTTCCGGTGAGGCGAAAGGTAGGAGTGGTGGATTCGGCGGTTTTACGGCGGCCGATATGATGAGCGTCGTTAAAGATGACCCAAAAACCAGAGACGCCGCACAAACATTTACTAGAGGCCTGATAGATCCCACTATTATGGCGGATGTTCTTACTAAAACCACGACTCAAGTAAGGGGCAAATATCTTCAAAAAATGACGGGGGTAGAGCGTGTTAGATTAATCCAACAACTACCAGACAATGAGAAGGCCATGGCTATGTCGGGTTTACTTCAGGACTCTGGGTACGCGCCTTTGGGTAAAGCTTTTGGGGAAAAATTCGGTCCGGGGGGAGAAGGAACTACCGACGCACAAAATAAGGGGAGAGAATTTGTCATGCGCAATCAGTTCGAGGGGGCAGGGTCTTTGAATCCTGACCTTCTGGAGTCGTATGAGAAAGCAGTCATTGGACCCCAAGAGGACCCACTTGAAGCGAAGCGAAAGCTTCGCCTGTCTCAAGAGGGATCCTTTAGGGGAAGTCAGCGAGCTGCCGCCGAAGGTAGGGCATCAGCGGCTAGGCTTACTACGGGAATGGGAGACTTAACTCGTCGAGGGGCATCAGAGAATTTAGAAAATAGATTAGCTCAAACAATGATCGGGGCTACCGAGTTTGGGAAAGAGTTGATTAAGTCCAAAGCTCTCTTAGAGCAAGATAGGATCTTAAAAGAAAAGGGTTTAGCGATAGACAAGGTGAACCTGCAGCAAAAGGAAGCTCTGGTGCTCTTAACGGCGAAGGCTGAAAAGACCTTCATGGACAACCTCATTAAAGCTGATGATATAGGGACTCCGGAGAGAGAGGGTATTAAAGCTCGCCTCAAGGCCGTGCAAGATGACCCTAGGTTGGCGCAAAAAACCAGAACGGATTTGGAGACAAGTGACAACATAAGCGCTCAAGACAAGTTGTTATTGGCCTACCTGAAAACCTCAATAGACGGTGAAGCTGACGCTAGGAGTAAAAGTGGGATCAAGATCACAGAGGCTAACGCTGCCCAAAAAGCAAACACCGAAAACCTAACGAAAAGTACCAAATCTTTAAACGATTTATACAACGCAGCCCAACAATTTCAGTATAGAAAAAGAGCAGGTATACTTATTAATGCAGCGGAAACAGCTGCAAATGTTCCCGCCGGGCTTAGGGCGATGCAACAAGGTCGTGCCCCCGGTTACGCAGGGCAACGTTTTGGAGTGACCGAACAGGAAATCGCTTCAGCTAAACAAGACGCCCGAATGAAAGCTTTTCGTGCTGGAACGGGGACGTTAAATCCTGCCGCTTCTTTCGGGGAATCCTTCGCTTACGGAGAAAACGACGCGTTACTTGAGTTTGATAGTGGAGTAAAAGATGTTGCTAAAAATATGAAGTCATCTTTCGCCGATGCATTTCAGTCTATGGCGAGTGGGGCGAATAGTGTTGAGGGAGCCTTGGCTAACATGGCTCAAAGTATTCTTAATTCTATATCGAGTATATCCGCAAACATGTTTTCAAACATGATGTTTAGCAAGATGTTTTCGCAGGGAGGTGCTGTCCCCGGTTATGCAGCGGGCGGTGTTGTTACGGGAGGTTCTGGGTACAAAGATGACGTCCCAACAATGATGCAGGGCGGCGAATTTGTAATTAAAAAATCTTCAGCGCAAAAAATTGGGTATGGAAAATTAAATGCTATAAATGGTTACGCGGAGGGAGGTCCAGCCAAAGGAGGTGGGCCAAGCATGGGGACAATGGGTATGGTTGCAATGGGCGCGAGTGCTCTATCCGGTGTTATAGGGTCGGCTATGCAGCCCGGAGCTCCGAAACCTTTACCTTCGCGAGATTATGGTTTGGGCAGGGGCAAACACGGCTTCTTTGGCGGGGCTGATCCAGACGCGGGACAAGGAGACATGGTTACCGGTGGCGGCGGAAGAGCAGGGGTTTCTCTTGGAAAGGGGTTTTCTTATTATCGTCGTGATCCGGAAACAGGAAGATTGATTAGCGAAAGATCAAGGCCTACGGAAGGACGTTTTGAGGTGAGTAGTGGGCTTTCATTAATGGGTAGGTTAGGTGAGGATGATCCCCAAACTGGTAGGATGTTTGGTAAAGAGCAATCAATGGCTAAATATCAAGATTACTTAGCGACCGAGACTGCAAGCCGTAAGGCTCAAATTGATGCAGTTAAGAAGCAAAAGAAGCAAAGGTTAGTTGGTGCCTACATGAATGCCGCCATGATGATTGGTGGTGCTAAGCTTTTTGGTCCGAAAGCTCCGGGTCCGGACGTGGCGGGTCCCGGAGGCCAAACGTATAGTTCTTTTGAAGGTAGTGGCGGGCAAGCTTATGGGTTGAAGGATATGGGGTTCGGCAACAAAGGGTACGGAACGGGAACCGGTTCTAGCTTGATGTCTGGAACTTGGAACAGCAATTACAACAATTCGGTTATTTCGACACCGGGAAGTGCCGATATGTTAAGAGGAATGGGAGCGGGAATTGGTGCTGATAGTGGTTATAATCGTCCTGTTTCTTTAGATCATGTTATTCATAAAGGTCCTCCCGGAGGCGCTTTGGGCGGCTACCAGCATTACGCAAACGGAGGCAGCGCAAGTGGTAGCCCTGCGATGGTGATGGGTGGAGAGTATATAATGAGCCCCGAAACTGTTCGTACGCATGGTGCGAACTTCATGCACGAATTAAACAGGGGTAATGTCCCAAGCTACGCAAGCGGAGGTCCAGTGGGTGGAGCTTCGGCTGGTAACCAAGGACCTCACAGCGAAACTTCGATTGGCGGTAACACCACAAACAACGTTAAGATTAGTGTTAACATTGACAAGACTGGTAAAGCGGATGCAAGCGCCGATACGGGAAGTGGAGGCGGAGGAGAAAGAGAAGAAAATGAACAGGCTAATCAGAGCAAGGAGTTTGGAAAGATTCTGCAGGGAGTTGTTCTTGATGAGATAGTGAAACAACAAAGACCCGGAGGATTGTTGCAAGCAAATTCTTAATAGTTTCTATTCTCTAGATTTTTAATTCTCTTTTCGAACTCAAGAAATTTCTGATCAATTATCTTCACGGCTTCGTTGTAAGTGGATTGGGGGTCTATACTATTCGGCGGAAGTAGGGGTATTCCATTAACAGGAGAATAATCAAAGGTTATCTGACACGTATCTCCATCTAAAGATTCACCTGCGTAAGCTTTATCTAGATAGATAATCTGTTTAGATAAGGTAAATTCTCCCTCTTTGATTGCCGAGGGAAGTGGGTAAGCTATTCCCAGTCTTGTCGTGGTGGATTCTCCCTCTACGAAAGTAAGGCCCCTTTCAATCGCCGAAGATTCAGAGGAATAATCAAATTCTATTGTAGCTTTAGTTATCTTGCCTTCCTCGTTCATTATTTCCACAGGGCTTTCGGGGGGAGTTATGTACTTACCCGGTTTTGAAATTGAGAGGGAAAGAATTTGTCCTTCATCATTAATTTTTTCCACTTCTAGCTCTGTGTATTCGCCGGTTACATTTTCGGCAGAGCTGGACGTTGTTCCTCCCTGCGCATATATCTTCTGCCCCACTGAATATTTCCCTGAATGAGGTTCTATAGCTGAAACCGATACAGCTTCGTACTCCTCATATTTTATATTTAGTGAGTCTCCAGAGGTTAACTTATAGTTGTAGTTCCCTTTGATAGTGAGGACTTTATCTTCCGCCGTGAACTTCCTTCTTAGGTTTATTGTCTCTGAGTTTTCGGCGCGGTAAAAGATATCGTTTACACCCAATTTAATGAAAGCTCCGTTTCTTACGCCCACTTGTCGATGGGAAATAACAAATAATTTATTGCTTCCTTTTTCAACGGACGCCTCAAATATTTCGGGCTTCATGTCTTATTCTATTCGTTTGTAGCGAGAATGCCAAAGAAAAGGTTAAACGCCTGTAAAGCGTCTTGATGTCCTGACGGTGCGGTTAACACTTCTGGCCAGTATTTAGTAACTGACGTGGATGATTTAACGTTCTCTTTGGTACGGACGAACTTATATGTAAGTTGTATTTCATCTGACTTGGAATGCGTATCAACATCTACTGTGCACGTAACCCCTTCTTTAGGGTAATATCCATTAGCTATAACGGCTATTTTCGACTTATCTATTGCTTGGGGAACTCTTAAGTTCACAATAATCCTAAGCAAGCCTCCGCCTGCATACTCAGCGGTAATAGATACTACATCAGAGGGCGTAAACGTTTTTAAAACCATCGGTTGTCGTCCATTAGGCCACTCTGTGCCGAGTATTCTTTGTGTAAGGTCTCCTAAGCCGCTTCCTAAGTCGTTTAGTTTTCCGCCTCGTATAATATTTATCGATCCCCAAGCTCTAAAGCCTAAGGCTGCGTCACCGGCGCTTTGTACGCTAGATTCGGATAAATAAATACTTTGTGAAACGCCTATCGCACGTTTTCCGAATATGGCGGTAGCCCCATTTTTTGTTTTTACTAGATTGTTGTCAACCATCGGGGTTGTAGCTTTGGAAAAATTCATATTTTTTTCCGTGAATATCTTTTGAACGTTTGGCGCGTTAATCGGGCTAATAGGTGATCTTGCTTCAGTTTTAGGGGTCGAACCATCCGATTCGAAGGCACTCAACAAATGGTATTCATCAAAGAGTGCATAGGAGAGTTGAATGTTAGATACTCGGGGGTCACTGATTTTGGGAAAAGGAATTCGTAAAGCTTCCAAGGAGTCACTATCAGAGAAAAGATAAAACCCTCTGTGAACATTTCCTGCTACTAGGCTATCTCCTTTTTTGTTGCTTTCCTGTGCGGCGTTCACAATCCCTCCAAAGGCTATGTGCTCGGTGTTACTTACTTGCAGTGGTTGTTCTGTTCCTGCGTTATTTGGACTACTTAGAGTATCGGTAGTTATGTTTAGGCTAAATGCCGGAGCGCTGTTTGTTAGCTGTGGGGTGGTTTTAACTGTGACGCCCTCTTCCTTCGTATCTATGTATTCTATCTCGTGGTTTCCTGTTGTATAATAGTAAACCATTCCCTTTGCGTTAGTGAATTTTTTTCCTATTTCTTCCGCGTCCTGAACGACGCCAACGTTTGGAGGGTCTTTAACAATGGTCCCGTCCCTCTCTGATAAAAGCATGGTGGTTTGAAGCCAACCATCGGGGTAAATATGCGCTTTGGCTAGGTAAGGCATATCGTTGTCAAATGCCGTCTCTGGAGTAAGGTACCGTGTTTGTTTGTTCCAGTTAGAGTCTGACCCTGTTATTTGGGTGTAGAACACGGACTGGGGAGCAGCCAAGGAAACCCCTAGGATGTCGTAGGATTTGTTTATATTGACGCTATCAAAACCGGGCTCTCCACCTTTAACATCCCCGTTTTCTGTGGCTCCTTTTAATCGAGTATTTTGAAATACTTTATTACCAGCGCTGGTGTTGCCTTGGCTATCTTGTGCTTCAATTACTATATCGTAATTTCTTACGGGAAAATTGTTTATGTCATTGCTTATGTTAAAACCGCTCCCGTGGACAGTCAGCCATTGTGCTTCTGATGCATCTTTTTGATTGTTGTCTTTGCCTGCCCAGTTATCTATTGGTGCTCCATCTTTCCATCCTATTACTTCCGGGTCATACCTGTATCCGGTTTTTGTTGTACCATTAGTCGCTTGGCCACTAATAAGAGTAGGGTTGTTGTAAATTTCATTAAAAACAAAATTAGGACTTTCTGATGTGGTGTTATAACCGGTTATCTCTACGTAAACTATATCGTTAGGCTTGTTTGGTTCATTGCTTGTTGCTGGTTTTCTTATTGTTATCCTGTATTCCGTAGAGTCTTCGGGAATGGGTAGTGGGTAACTGGGGTCCTCACTATCTGGTGCTGCGCTCAGAATTCCCTTTATGCTTGCGTCCCATGTGAATCCGGGTTGGGATGCTTCGATGGCTAACGGAGTTAGTGTTCCAGCCGTGGGAATAGTTGGGGATGGAGTAAATCTCGGATCCCCGTCGCTTCCTTCTGTTTTTAAGTTATTAATTAATATACTGTTTACTGAACTGAATATATTCTGGCCTTCTGTACTTAACGATATTTTTTTAATAAATGCCTGAGATAGGACTCCTTGTGGGCTCATGGCAAATAGGGCTATCCATCGATTTTTATTACTGTCAGTAAGATTCTCTCCTATTAGCACTTCGCTGTGGAATTTATCGTTCTCAAAGCGTGGGTTTTTGCTGCGTTCTCCGTTTATCATCTCCACAACGTAAGGTTGGTAGTCTGTCCTGTATGTTTGTGAATCAACGGTTACGGCTTTAGCGGTGTCCCCAACACTTGCTGGGTCAGTTGGTAGTGAGCATATTATGTATTGAAGCTCGTTGTTTGCCTTTTCGTCTATTAATTTCAAGTCATCGGACTCATCTCTTGCGTACCCAGCTTGGTCAAATTTAATATCTATGGTTGTATAATTGCTTTGGGCAGTGGTTGTTGAGTATGCAGTTCCGGGAATAACTGAGAGAGCGCCGTCTTTATCGACTGGAAGGGCATAGGTTTTAGTCCCGGCAGGGATCGGGTTCTCCGTGTCTTGTTGCCCTGTGTTGAAAAGAGGTGACTTGTCAACGTTTTTTCCTTCAAGTTTTACCGAGTCTTCAATCTTATTGTACTTGCCGGTGGAGTAAGCAAGCGCAGAAACCTCGTATGTGTTTTCTTCACTCTCTTTAACATTAATTATCCTGTAGTTAGAAAAATTTCCACTGATGAACTCAGTATCGTTGGAGTCGTCTGGCTCTATACTCCAAACGAGGTTTTCTCCAGAGAAACAGCCTCCCGAATAGCTCTCAGACGTGTTGTATAAGTTGTTAGTGTTTACTCCTGTGTTGGTGTATCCAGTAACAACATAGTCATCAAAGTTTAGACTATTATCCATTCCTCCAAAATAAGTCCCCGTATTAAAGAATATTTGAGTACACACCCCGCTGCCACCTTCCATGTAGTCAGAGCGATAACTTCCTGTAACATTGCGAACGTGTGCACCGCTGAATACCAAATTTTGAATTTGGCTTCTTCTTATTTCGTTTTCGTCCGTAGTGTTAAGTCCGTCTGTATTCGCGTCGTAATTATACGTAGGTGTAAGAAGGCTGAACTTATAAAGATTATCTGAGGTAAAATTAAGAGCTTGATCTAGTATGATACTATTGAAGTTGTTCCCCGAAGCAGGAGTTATCTCGTTCGCGGTGACAACATTTGTGCTTGTGGCTCCGGGTATGACGGCGTTTGTTCTTCCACTATACTTCAACGGACTGCGGAAGTTGTCGTAGATTTGTACAACGTCACCCGGTTGGAGATATGCCCCTTCTTGCCCGGCACTAAAAGATACCGTTTCTGTTTCTTCCGCTTCACTTGCTAAGATCCATTGGGCAAATCGACGTGCCTGCCCTCTGCTAGTGCATCCTAAAGCACTTGTTTCTATTTCTCTTATACCGTACCTTCTTACGGCTTCCTCGTTTTCCACATATTCTATAGTGGGCTTGAATAGATCTCTTTTATCGTTGTATCTAACTATCGCTACAGTGTGACGAGCTTTCTTTGCTGAAGAAGAGTAAGTAAAGTTTCCGTCTGCCACGTTGGAGTTGTTAAATTGGTATACAGCTTTTTTGAATTTGTCCTGAACAGCAAAGATACTTCCATTTGCATAGAAGATCATTCCGCGAAAGATGGAAGCTAAGTCGTTCATTACCTTATAGGCTTCTTCTCGACTTGAGATAATGTGGTTAATGGTAAATCGGGGTTCTAGAGAACCATAACTATCCGGAACTAAACCATCACAGTACTGAGCTATTTCATACAAAGCCCATTTATCAATTTCTTTTTCTTTAATGTATTCCCCCAAACCGTAACGGGGGTTGGTAAGCATGTCGTAAAAACACCAAGCGGGGTTGTCCGTCCATTCTAAAAAATATTTGCCTTGGATATTGAATTTTTCATGACTAGCTACCGTTCCGGGAAAGACCCAATAACTTTTTTTAAACTCGCCATCCCAGAAAGAATCATTTGAAGTTTCCCCAGTTTTAGTGTTGAAAAGATCCCAGAGTGTTGATCCTGTGCGTGTTTTGTGGGTTGTAGCGTCGCTTTTACCGTACGTTTTTAAGATGGGGTCATAATTATTCGGAACCTTAACCTTGATTAGTTTGGCATCGTAGGCTCGTGAAGGAATACGTGAGAAAGATCGCGCATCAAACTGCGAATAAATCATGGACGAGTACGGATAAAGCAAAGTGGTTCCGTAAACTTCCGTTAAGGAGTCAACGAAAGTAGTGTTTCTCAAAAAGGAAGTTAATGACTCCGGGGTTGTTCGGACTATTCTTATTCTCCACCCCTCAAAACCGGGCAAATCTTGATAGTTAAACTCTGTAAAGTTTCCCGATGGGGGGATAGTGGTCGTCCTTATATATGGTGAGTCAAGTTTCCCTGTTACGGTCTCTCTTATGGGACCGAGCCATTTGTTTGTAGCTTGTTGGTTTTTCTGAGCACTAGGACTTGATGGGCTTACGAATCTTTCGTCAAAGATAGGTTGATAATAAACACTGTAGGCTACTGTTCTAGCTTTCATGTCTCCGTAACCAGTAGAGGCTCCGGCGCATGCCGCTAATTGTTTATTTTTTTCGTAAGTCTTGGGGCCTGCCTGAACCTGCTCAAACAGTCCGGCTATTTTAATTCTTAAGTCTATTCGGGAGCATTCTTTGTTAAGGATTGAGTAAGTTTTTGAGTACTTATCTATTGTCGACCCACTTTTCAAGGTGGCGCGTTTAGTATCGGTAGGAGATAGGTCTCCTCCTTCTATTTCCGCGCCATACAATCTTTCCCCTATTGACCTATAAACACTTAAATCGAGAACTTCCTCACCCGTTAGTCCCGTGTAATTGTTCATCTGGGTATTGACGTTAGGTTTGTGCCCAGCGGGGAGGCCAACAGAAGAGTCTATGTTGACGCTTGCAAAGTTATAATACCCGTCTTTGTCTACGACAGGAACGCTGTTCCAATAAATCGAACGTAGGAATCCCAATTCTTTGAGTTGATCTGCGTATCCCGCGTCCGTAGGTGACTTTATTCCTGTGGCTGTGTAATGTGTGAAGTTGGCTTCGATGTATCCTGTCGGGTTGTTACCGGCAGTCACCTTAACTTGGTCCCCCTCGTAATGATAAGACCCACTAACAATTCCCTCTATTTCGCCTTCGCTAATCAGGTCAACTACTTCAGCGTAAGACCGGGAGACAACATATTCTCCGGCTGCATTTTTTACAGCTGAGACGTCTGTTACGTTTGGTCGACCTTGTTTTTGTTTTTTCTTACTTCCCATGGTTTAGGTTCCGGGTTCTTTGTTCCATTCTTTCTCGCGATCGTTTAAGAGACCTCCTGCGTTTGGTAGGTTGTAAAGTAATCCATACTTTGTTTCTCCCCACGTGTCTTTCGGTTTTACTTCTGCGTCCGTGTCTACGACATCAGAAGAGGACTGTATAACATGACTTCCGACAAGAAGCCTGCCGTACCCAACGAAAACGGGGCCTCCTTCACGAATAGTGTTCTCTGGGCCATTAAACAGGTATGATCGAGCTCCGCCTTGTTCTATCTCTCGGAAGTCTCCAAATTTAGGCATGGGGGTGAGGAGGTTGGTGACCCCTGCAGCTACCAGCCCCAAGCCCCCCATGACCATAGCTGTGTTCATCATGCTTCCTGCACCGGACATAAAAGCACTAAAACCTCCGGCTGCTCCTATTCCAGTCGCTATCAAGGCTATTCCTATAACGATAGTAAAGATCGACATAAAGTTGTCTGAACCTTCCAAGACGGGAACTATATCTATGGTTTTCAAATTATTAAAATCTCTAACCAGTTCGGAATTCATGAAGCCTTCTGGGGTATTGGGGTCTTTCCCTTCTTCCGTTAGAAAATCCTCGTTGTTAATGAGAACCCTATAGCGAATATTCTTTTTGTCGTTTTCCAGAAGTTGAGAGTATAGCTTTTTTGAATTGCACTGGATACCTCGAACGGCATCTCCGACGCTTCGAACTTTAAGCTTCCACTCGCTTTTACCGAGTTGCTTGCCAAGAATTCCGTGAATTTTAATATTAACTAGATCGCTCATAGTCCTTCGTGTCTGTATATCTTATATATCTTTCGCCGATATATCTTGTTTAAGTTTTCTATGCAGGGGTATTTGTTTCGTGGATGATGAATCATTGTTCCATCCCCCAAATAAACCGCTACATGATTGGGTCCTGCTCCCTTGACGAATTCAAAAACTATTACGTCGTGTTCTTTGAGAGGTGTTGATGGGTTAAGTTCGATTATGGGTAAATTTGGATTTTTTTTATTAAGCGCAAAAAGTTCTCCCACTACCTGAGGATTTTTTTTATACCAATCATTACCAAAGGTGTTTTCTCCTTCTAGTTTGATTCCAAGATCAGCATAATACTCTTTGATGATAGTATAGCAGTCTGACTCTCCTATCTTAAACAAACGATTATAAAAGAAGGTTTTGTTTTTCTTGTAATCGAACAAAGAGAAACTGTTTTTTACCGTGTTATAAAGGACATAGTCTAATTCGTGGCTAGAGCTGTGAAATTTATCATTTACAGAAAAGTTCTCGTTGTCTGAGTTGTGGGAATGGTAAACAGCTTGAATGGTTCCCCTACGAGATCCCCTCGTATAGTCTCCCGGATGAATGGAAAAATGAGACTTGGGCTCTTCAGAACTGTTTCGGCAAGGAAAGGCTTGCATGTTTTGGCCGTCGTGAAGTATTAGCCCACAGCATTCGCGAGGCCTATCTCTAAGGGCATGGGACTTGATCAAGTCTTTTATTTGCTTTTTAAACATCATCCTCCTCGAGCTATCTTTCTTGCTGCTGGAAACCCTCCGAAGGGTAAGTCTCCAGCTTTTATTTTACAATTATTCGAATTATTACCGTTTTTGAAAGATCCATTAAGACCCCAACGCATTCTGCATCCCGTGAGGCTTTTGGAGCATTCGTCGGCTACCCAGTATTCCGTATTTGGGGGAATTATTCCTACGGGTACGGCTGCTTTGGCTACAAAGTAGTATTTGATTTTATCTTTTAGCAAGTAGACGTAATCTCCTGCGGTGTATGTTTTAAGATCGTTCCATTTTGAATTATCTGGCGAGTCCTTTACTGTAACGTTCGCCGGTAGTAAAGCATTAATTTTTTCGTCATTTTCTGTTGCGACAGGAGGCGCTTTTTTTGGGAGACCGTTATTGGGGATAGTGTTATTAGTAATAATAGCTCCTGCCGGGGGGTCAAGATAATTTAGTTCCGCCTTGTTCAAAAGCGGGACCATATTTTCTCCATCCACCTTGTCTTTTCCCGCGTCTTGGTACCAGCAGCCGATGCCCCTATACTGCCACACGCATTTGTCAGATACTATTACCCTCTTCGGGATTTTAATACCTTCCAGATCAAGTATAGAAGAGAGTTCGTAAGTAAGCACGTTTTTGTTTTCTGTTGCTTTTCTTTCTATGAAGTAAATATCCTTGGGTAGTTCTGCATACGGGTCAGGTTCGTAGCCTTGGGGTAAGGTGCCTGAGCTTCGAGTGGATTTTGCGCTTTGACCAAGAAAGTTAACCCTGTCTATATATTTAGCAAAGGTTCGGCGACGTGTAACTTTTGCATTGATTATGTCTCCAAGTTTTCTTATTTCATGTTTAAGTAGGGCTAGTTGGTCGGATCCAGTTTGTGATTGGCTAGCAATGCTTAAGGTGGGCCTAGGGAGAACACCTTTGCTGGTAGACTCGAACCCTTCTGCTTGAATTGGGGCTGGGTAGTAAGTCTTGCCTTGCCAGACTACGTAGGAGTTAAAAATCTTTATATTGTTATGAAACCGCAATATCCCATCCGCTACATCTTTAGCAGGCGCAAACCCAATACTTTCCGCCTCTTTTGTCAGGTCTGGGACAATCCCTTTATCTTTTAAAATAGAACTAATATCTATTTCAAAAAAAGTCACCACAGATGAAGGTGTTAGATTAGTTAGTTCAAAATTAAGGGATTTTATTGATGATTTAGCCCTTTCGGTTGATGGATTGTAGTCAGGCATTTTTAATTATTGGTCTCAACAAACGAAGTTTTGATGGAGTAGTTGTCGTGGAAAGAAAAATTACTACTGAAATTAGGGCTAACAAAACGTTTTTTAAGTGCTTCGTCAGCGTATATAGGAGGTAGGTTCTTCACGGTAAAGCTTTCCGTCGCCTTCCTTGCTTTTAAAAATTGTATGATTGCCGTAGCTTCTGCTTGGTTTCTAAGGTCTAACGTGACATCCATTTTAATAAGCCCCGTATAAATTCCATCTGGTGTCCTTTGTTCGTAACCATTACCAAAAACAACCGAATTCACCCTCGGGCTATGATTAACAGAGAGATTGTAAGATGGGGTCCATAGAAACTGGGGAACGCTTTCGCCGTTTATCGTGGTGTAACCTCCCCAATTTGTTGTGTCGGTGATAGCTACTCCTGCCACCATATTTTTTAAGGCGTAATAGTATTTTAATTTTTTGGGAATATTGCTTGCTCCTATGTTTTCACGAACCATGACGATATCGTTTTTGTCATAGGAAGAGGCTGCTCTGTGAATCGGAACGTTATAAATACTATTAGCCATTTTACCTTAAACCTTTATTTATTATATTACACTCAAAAAGTAGTGTAAAATAAAGATAAGGTAATGTTAGGAAGAATTAGGAGAGAGGCGGAAAGTATAACCATCAATGGGAGTGGTATACAAGGGGTTCAGTCTGTGTCTGCCAATTACGCTTCTGTGGCTCAACCACTTAGGAATTTAGGTATAAATAGCATAAAATATGCCCCAGAAGGCCCTCAAACTGCAACTTTGGACGTCAGCAACCTCCTGATTTATACACTTTCTCCTTCAGCTCCAGCCGCCTCTGCAGAAATAATGCAAAACTTCACTGGTGACATCGCTTTTAGTGGCGTAGTTAACCACGGAACCAAAAATTTTATTTTTACTGAGGGTTATATGGAGACTTATTCGGTTAGTTGCTCTATAGGTGAGATCCCTCAGGTCTCCACAAGCTCTGTGATTTACGGAGAATTCGGGACGGGAACGTTAGCTAATGTGCCCACAGATTCCTACCCTAGTGTCGTAAATATTCCCAGTTATAGCTCTATGGAGATTAATTTGGATACTTTTAATACTAATCGTGTCAGTTCCTTTGACGTAAATATAGCTACCCCTAGGTTGCCTTTGTATGCCTTGGGTAACGACGTGCCTACAGGGGTTATAGCTGGAACTCCGGTGGAGGTGAATGTCAACTTTACCATAGAACCTGATGATTATGAGATAAAAAACATGAGGCTTGTTCCTGATCAGACGGTTTTTGAGAATACGGTAATAACTTTGAAAAAAAACAACTCTGACACTACATTGTTAACATATTCTTTTAATGATATGCTTTTGACGTCGGAATCTTTTCAAGGGGGCGTAGATTCTAACGCCACAGTTAATTTTAATTTAAGATCATTCATTTTGAGGTAAAAAATGTGTAATACTTGTAAATAAAAGGTTATGGCAACGGTATTTTATGATAAGGCATCGGTTAACGTCGAATGGGGAGGTATTAATGAGACTCTTTTGGCGGCGGATTTTACCGTTAATCTCTCCTCTTCTGCGCAACCCCTCTATGCAATAGGCAATAAAGGTACCTTGGGTCAGTTTCCCTCTTCGGCAAGGGTTGGGGATGTATCTTTTAATTTTATCACATCTATCACGGGGGTTAATTATGGCCAAAAAGGAAACCTCATTAATTTTTTGGCTAGTGGGATAAAACATTCCATAGGGTCAACGGCCTCCGGCGTTACCATAAGCGGGGCAGGCGTCAAGGGGATCGGATTTTTGAATTCTTACAGTTTAAACGTGGCTAGCAATTCGGTTTCTACTTCGAGCGCGAGTTTTACTTTTTATGGGTCAGGCAGTCAGCTTCCGGTGAGCGGAAGGTTAGCAAATTCTACCATTTTTCCCAGCGCGGGCAATTTAGGGACCGAGTTAGCAACTGGGGTGGCTCATGGTAGGTATACCCCTCTGACCACACTAGAGACGACTATTGGGGCAGGTGCCGATCCCGCCCCAACAGATGTTGGAACCGTATTTGGTGCTGACTATTCAGTTTCTTTTAACCATAACCCAATTTACAAGCTGGGTCAGGAGTTTCCGGTTACGTCACTTTATACTACCGCTCAGGAATCTATCAATGTAACGGAAGATATTTTTAACTCTGGGCTGGCGTTTGACGAATCCAGCAATGATTATACTATTGATCTGCATGGTCTCGATACCGCCTCTACCAATGATAAAATGCAATTAAAGATGATTTCTGGCAAGCAGGTTTCTACTTCAATGAGCGCGGGTTTAGACGATATAGTAAGAAGCCAAAAAACTTTAACCGCCTCCTATTAATGTGTTTTATTCAGCGAGCAATGCCAAACTCAAGGTCAATGATGAAGAGATTCTTGCGTCAAATGCTTCACTGTCTTTAAGCGCTAGTCTTCAGCCTAACTATTTAATAACCCAAAGAAGCACGAACAAGTACGTCGCTTCTAACGGCGTAGGTGGGACGCTATCTTTCAACTACTATTTGACAGGAAAAGACTATTTTAAAAGTTTTATTACTGGTCAAGGCGAAAGAGAAAAAGAAACCACTGTAATCTCCGGAAATTTTGGGGGGTTAAATTTTGATAGCGGATACCTAACTTCTTATTCAGTAAACTTCGGACCAAATGCCCCAGCTTCCGCCAGCGCTACTGTAACATTTTTTGACGAACTACAAGGGGATTTTACCTCGGTGGAAGAGTTGGCTCCTGATATTTCCACGGTTTTAAACTTTAGAAATGCGGTGGTTTCGAATGTCGGTCAGGTTTTTGAATCGGGAAGTGTAGAAAATTTTGTGGGGGGAGCCTATAACTATACAGCGGAAGTTAAGCCGGTTTATTTAATAAACGAAACCAAACCGAGCTCTGTTAGTTTTGGGCCTAAAAATGTTAATTTAAATTTTGAAATAGATACGCCTTCAGGGTATCTTCCTTATTCTGGGGCCAGCGCTAAAATTTCAGTGGATTTAAAAAATAACCAGAATAACGTAGTCGAAAACTTTACATGCGATGGGGCTTTACAGCAAAGGGATATAGGCTCTTCTGTGGGGGACTATATAAAACAAACGATAAACATCATACAAGGGAGCACTGATGCGTCTAAGGTTGTGGTGGACGCAGGAGGATTTATCGGACTATAAAATAAATGCCTACTTTTAATCCAAAAAAACTTTTTTCTATTAGCGGAACGAACATGAACTTCGTTGAGAGGGTTAGGTTTGGCGACGAGCAGGTTTCTTCTCTTGGTTATCTTGACACAACTGGAGTGTCTGGCGTTGTCCCTCCCGCTGCTTATACGCAAGAAGCGTTCTTGGAGGCTGGGGATGATATAATAAACATGGGGGTCGCTCAGGTTGTTTTAGATTCGGCGAGTCAGGTAGTGGTGAGCGGGCTCAATTCAAGTTATGTGAGTGGAAAGGCTGGAGATTTAATGGAGATTTCGGGGGAAAATTTCTACCAGATAACGAGTGTTAAATTTGGAGAAGTCTCTGGAACTTTTTTTGGAATATCTGACCAAGAAATACAGGTTTTAGTGCCGTCAAACGCAGACTATGGGGGCGTTACGGTTTTCTCATCATTGAGGACGGGTTTACTTGGTAGCCTTTCTGAGGCTAGTGGAATTAGCTATAATGAATTTGTTCCTATTGCCGAAGTTACAGGGCTAAGCGCTGGGCAGTTAACCTCTGGAGAGACCCTGACGGTTCAAGGGCTGTCCATGTCTGGAGTAACAGGGTTTTCCGTTAATTCTATAGAGTTTGGAGACATAGCTGTCCCTAATTCCACGACCGTACAAGGCACCGTTCCAAGCGGAAACGTGAGAGGAGTTCCAAACCTTCTTTTGAAGAGCGGTGTTTCGGTAACGGCTTCCTCAGATATAAATTTCAAACCGTTAGCGGAGATAACGGGAATAAGAAACGCTATAGAAACCGGAGACATTACGCATATATCTGGGAAGAATTTCACTTCGGGTATTTTGTATTCAGGGATAGAGTTTGAGAAGTATTTAGTGAATATAGGAGGGCAAACAGGAAATTTTGCTTTAGTTGATGACACTAAGCTTACAGGAGTTGTACCTTCAGGTATTAGCATAATGACCTCTGGAGGCAATTTAGCGGCGGGACTTGACCCTTCCATTTCTTCTAGTAGTGTTTTTCTTTATTCCAACTCTTATCCAGAAGAGTACCCTTCCGATTTTACATTTACTCCCGCTATTGGCGCGCCGAAAATAACTAGCATTACCCCTTCTTCTGGGGTGGCGGGAGACATCCTTCAAATTCAAGGAAGTGATCTCTATTCTGTTACGGGTGTAAATTTAGTTCCTGTTAACGGAGGAAACGTGGGAGTGGGTTCTGAGGCTGTCACCACAATAATAGGTGGTGTGCCGGGAGAATCCATATCCCTTTCTCTTTCTAGCTCAATGCCCGTGGGGACTTTGGGGGAAAGCTTTAACGTAACAGCCTCAGGATTTTTTGGAACTACAACTGTATCCAATGGTTTCTTTGGGTTAGGGACACCTACTATAACTTCTGTTACTCCTTCTACAGAAGTTCAGCCCGGTTCTACGGGGACAATAATAGGTACAAATCTCTATTCAGGAACGCGGGTTTTCCTTCAGGACCATAATGCAGCTCCTTCTCGTTTTATGGGTGAACTTCCTGTTAGTGGATATAACGCTAATAATACCGAGATAGTTTTTGACTACCCTAACTCATTTCAAACTGGAATTAATTATAAATTAAGGGTTAAGAATAAAAGGTCATATAGTACTCTGCAAACAATTGGTACTTTTAAGTCTCCCACTTTAAGTGGGTTCGAGCCTTTAAGTGGAGAATTCGGAGAGTCGATAAGTGTTTCCGGTTATTTTGAGGGAATAAAAGAAAGCGGTCTTTCTGTTGGGCCAAACTACGTGGTGTCTGGCTACTCTCACCCATCAGAGACAGGTTTTACTTTTGTCATTCCAGACAATTCTCCTAGTGACACAATAAATGTAAACACAAGCGGTGGGTTTGCTTCTTCAATTAGAGTGTTAGGAGTGTCTCCCAGTAAGCCTTCTATCAGTGGATTTTATTTGGGCATGGAAGAGAAGCCCGAAACATTTAATGATGACCAAGTCTTTAAGGAGGGAGACTTCATGTCCGTTACTGGGGACAGGATGCATTTAGTTACGGGCGTGGCTTTCTCGGGAAGCTCATCCTCTTTTATATTAAATACTTTTAACCAAAAAACCCCTTCAATATTATCCTTTCAGGTCCCCACTTTAATAAACAGCGGAAGTGGTATTTTTGAGCTGCGAGATTTTAAGGGCCGAGTAACTGAGTCTCCCTCAGAGATTAACGTCACAAAAATATCTGGATTTTCTAACTATTTTCTTCCCGGTCATACTTTTACCCTTAGCGGTCAAAACGTAACCGGTTTGGATGTTAACTTTATTAATCCACTAGGGGGGTCAGTGAGCTCCGAAAATTTGACCAACTCTACCAGCAGTCTTGGGGTAGAGACTATAACGGCTTTAGTTCCAACCGGAATTAAGTTTGGGGATATTTTTATATCTGGAAGGGAAAATCCAAACGCATCAAATTCATTGTCTGAAGTTTTTCCGCTGGCTGTAATAACAGGGGTGACTGGTTTTAACGTCTCTAACACGGTGGTTTCGGGGAGCAGTATTAGAATAACAGGGTTGAATAGCGATGGGTCTATGACTAGTGGGTCACTTAGCGTGGGGATTTCAGGGACAGGTAACTCTAATGGAATAAACCAAGTTCATCTTTGGCCGATTAGCGGTTTTAGTTCGGGGAGCGGTATCGAATCTTATCCCAATACTTTTTACAATACTATTGATTTTCAAATCGATGACGGGTTTGTTGGAACAGGAAAGTTATTCATTAGTAATCCTTGGGATCTTCCTTCTCAAGAGGGCTATTCATCCTCAGTTTCTGCTGGTTATTTAGCCAATCAGGTAACTAGGTTCCCTGATGAATTTATTATCCAAGGAACACAGGTAAACGCTACAGGCTACTCCCCGAGCAGAGGCATAACGGGGTCGACTATTGAGGTTTCTGGTGCTGGGTTTACTCCTGTAACTGGGGTGTTTTTTGACACATACAGTGGAGCTCCACTTGAGGCCCTGTTCGTTCTTAATTCAGACGAAAAGATAACGGTTACGGTTCCTAAAGGGGCCATAGAGGTAAAAGGGGATACCTCTTTGATATTTTCGGGAGGAACTAACGATACAGTAGGGAACTTTGAGGTCTTGCTGGACGCTACCGTGGTTGAATTTGAGATAAATAACCAAGACGATATTCCGGCCAGTAGCTCCAATGTCACGAACTTTACGAATCGAGAAACTGTTAACGGAGTAGTTTTCTTGGTTACCCGAACCCAATTTCCCGATGGCACGACTGTTATAGTAAGTAGTGTTCCAGAAGTTTAAAGGTCGGCCTCGCCTATTCCAATAAAATATAAAAGGCGGTAAAGTTTATTTCTACCAACTTCCTCACCTATTAAATCAAAGGGTCTCTCCATGTTCAGATCTGAATTTGGAGTGGTAACCCACTCCCCAACATAGTCGTCGTCCATTACGGCGCAACATTCGTTCACAAAGTTAACGAAATAGATTAAGTTTTCTTTTTTAATTTCCATACTGGGTATATTTAGCGTTAAAGGGGATGGATATCCTAAGGGAGTCGGTAGGGTTGGGGTCGACATAGTGGGTGAGCCAAGAGGGGAATATAACAACTTTTCCCTCCTTTATTTTGTGAGTAAATAAACTTGTGTCGTAAGGGTTATCTGAAAGGTACCAGTTTTCATTTTCTTTACTTTTAGGGTTAGGGGATGAGAATCTGTGTTGAGGGCGAGGGTCTAGAAAATGAATAAGTCCTGAGTTCTCCGGAAAGCTGGCGTAGTAGCATCCTGAATAATCGTTTCCCGGATGCACGTGAGGAGGGTTAAAGTTTCCTTTTCGGTTTACATTTAACCACGGATCAAGACGATCCCATTCCCCGCTGTCCCAATCATGGATTTTTTCGACTTCTTTTAGAAGCTTAAGGGCTTGAGTCTTAAAAAAAGAGAAGATGCTTCTATCTTCGTCAAAACTCAACTCATCTCCTCCATAAGAATTTAAAGACGGGTTTCCTGTTTGGTTAATGTGCTCTTGAGGTTTCGAAGAAGCAACGAAGTCTAGAACCTGAGGTTTGAATTGATCATGGTAAGGGAAGTCAAACTCCCACAAGTCGGTGATAAAAAGATCATGTTTTTTCGCCCCCTTCTCTTTCTCCATTGGTATTTATATCTGCAAATCAATTCCCTCGTCTCTTTTAACGTTTAAAGAGTAAGCGGTGTTTATTGGTGCCGCATTTCCGGCTGTCCCGACAGGTTTTATGTCGTTTATCAAATAACGAGGCCCGGCTCTCAAGTCAAACATTATTCGATCGTACCTTACCCCAAAATGCTTAAGCATTCTTTCTGTATGATCTTTGTGCTTGCCGTCTCTTGCTGTGGTGAGCACAACAGTGTCTTCCTTGGGAAGGTCTTTAAGGAAGCTGACGCTTTTTTTAATAGGCGTCTCTAGAGTGTGGCTTTTCTCACCTAAGGAGTCTATCGCCAAGTCAATATCTTGATTATATAAGTGTTTGACTATGGTTCCGTCAATATCTATGAACCAAGTTTTGTTAAGGGATTCTTCTGTTGTCATGGTTTAAATTTAACATTAACCGTTTCACTTTCGCATGCTCGGTCAGTGGGAACGTCTGCCTCTTTTTCGTTGATGTTCACCAGACTATTAGACAACAGGTAAGCTTCGACTTCTTCACCGCTAACGTCAACCAGCATTTTGCCGTTAATCTCGACGCAGGGTTGTAGCATTTGGTTTGTTTTTTGTATCATTTCTTGTCGGTGTTCGGAGTCGTTAATTATATCTCGATCCTCAAACGGCAAGTCGTACTTACGCATTATTGCTCGAACTCCATTACTCCATCCACAGGATGGTTTCATATAGGTTATTATTTTCATTCTTTAAGTTCTTTTTTGTTGTTTTGTCTTTCTTTCTTCCAAAATACTCTTTGCCAAAATTTACGCAAATGTTTTCTCCATTGTGGTGATCTGGTTAATTTACTTTTTTTGGCCATTTGCAAACTTCGTCTACAGGTCTTTGTGCAAATCCAAACAGTGGGGATCTTTTTTAAGTCGTCCCGATTTTTCATACGCTTCTTGGCGTATATTAAGGGGTATGCAGTGTTTGTTTCTGGCCCAGTTTGTCATTTTCTGGAAGCAGTTTTCCATTCGGGAGAAGAGTCTGTATTTAAGGGAGTGGTCTCTGTAGGAGCCGAATATTTTTTGTTCGGTGTCCCACATTTTTTGAGTCTCTTCCGATTCTTTCTTGGTTGATTCTAGTGTGAATTTAAGCAGTTCTTTCTTGTCTACTTTTCCGTTCTTAAAGCTGAATTGAAATTCTATAGAGTATTCGTCGTGATTTTTGCTTGTTAGGTAGTCATGAAAGCGAATGACGACATTCTTTTTTACTTTCTCCCACTCTTCGAAGGGGAGAGCCTCCTTTTTCTTTTTGTAAAGATATTGACGGTGGACTTTGTAAAGATCCATCAAATTGTCCAAGTCTTTGGTCTGAAAGAGGTGGTTTTTCTCCAACAGCTTCTCGTCTTCTTCGTTTAGAAGGCTCTTCAGATATCCCTTTGGCACCATTATCTCATCGAACATTCCCATTTTAAACCTTTTCTTTCTTGTATCTTACTCCGCATCCGTGCGCTGTGGTCGTAATAGTTTCGTTTACTATTAAAGTTATTTTTTCTGAAAGTAGGCCAGTATTAATATCAATTACTGAGTGCTTGTTTCCCAACATGTCGTCGACTATGGTAAGCGCCTCATACTCGTTATCATCCACTTCGATATGGCAGAGACAGGTAATTGTGGTTTTTTCGCCCATTAAAAATTAATGCAGGTTCTTTGAAAACACAACCACTCAGTAAGGAGAACCTGCGAACAACCCTCCTTTAACGTGGTAGTAAATCATCAGGCAGGATCTGCGTTCTGAGCCGTTAGCTTAGCTTCGAGGACCTTGACCCTCTCGTTCGCCTCTACGGCCCTGTTGGCTGCCTCAGTAGCCATAGAGTCTATCTCCTTGGCATGAGAGCAGGCTTCGTCTGCGGCGTTTCGAGCATCGTTGGCGGCGTCTTGGGTAGCGGCCGAGCATCGGCGCGAGGACTCCAGCATTATCTTAAGGTAATTAGACATACGTTATTATTTTACTCGTTATTGCCCCTTTTCAAAAGTTTTTTTTAGGGTTGTTAGCTCCCTTATGAAATCAGCTGACATCTCCACCTTTATAGCGTCTTCGTCGTCCATAAGGGGCAATTCGTCTACTATCTTTTTGTATTTTTTTATTAGTCTGGTGAGGAGTTTATGGGTTTGTATGGGCTTTCCTCTTTCAAATTCTGAGATGTTCATTTTTTTTCTCCATATTGTTTTTAACTCTGCTCATTAGGTTCAAAAGGTCGTCCATTTTTTTGAATTCTCCGTTAAGAGCGTTTCCGCGGTTGGTTCCAAGGTCTAGGGAGACTTCCATGAGTTTGCAAACGGCCTGTTTTAGCATAAAGGATTCTTCGCTATAGGGGAGGTCTGACATGTGCGTCTAAGGTTTATTACATTCAAGAAGCTCAACTAGGGAATTTTTAATTAAAGATTGAAGTAGTTAGACTGAAATTTAAGGTTTCCATAGTAAGTGTTGAACCCGCGGTGACCCAAAGAGATATCTGGGACAACGGTGATCTCTCCGCCCAAAGACTTCCACATCTTGCAGAAGCCGTAGTCTTCGCTTTCGTACTTTTTGGTGTCAGGGTTCACTTTGCACTGAAAGATGTCATGGAAATTGTCTCCGGCATCCATGTATCCGTCAATATCATTAGTATATTTTATGTCAGGTCTGGCTTTAATTATTTTTTCTATGCAGGATCGACTTATTAGCATAAAGCCGGTAGCTGCATAGTTAGCCTCCACCGATTGTCCTGTTTTGCTTTTAGTGTACGATGCTGGCGGGAGTTCAGTGGAAAAGTCCGTGGCTAAATGTCTCCACTGTTCTGGGATTTTTCCAGAAGAACCCATCGCTTGCATTTTTTGATGGCTCCAATATTTTTTGGGGTAAACTCCAACCACGACTTCCTTCTGTTGGTCTACTAGTTTCAAGACGTCGTGGGCATCGAAGATTACGTCAGTGTCCACAAAAAGCAAGTGGGTATAGTCTTTAGCCAGCATGAAAGCTGCGGAAGCGTTCCTTGCTCTACTTATAAGACTCTCAAACCAAATAGATCTCATGCCGAGATTAATTCCCTTCTGCCTACACAAAAGTAGTAGGTTTATGGTGCTCATCATGTATTCAGAGTGAACCATCCCTGTATAGCCAATGACAGGGTAAAATATATTTACTTTTGAGTGATCTAATTGGGTTGACGAGTTAGTCATTGATTAAAATCGCTATTTCGAGAATTCTTCTTTTGTTTATAGGCTTCATTTTTTTTATATCAAGATTTTTCCCATAAATATTGCCTTCAAATCCTACCAAATGAACTTCGACTTCGTTTTCAAAAGCGCAAATTGCTAGGCCGTGTCCATAGTTCGTTTCACAAAGATAAACACCTTTTTCACACTCAAGATCTATGTTTGCCGTCGGAAAGCCCATCAAAGAAGCCTCTCCTTCTCCGTGTTTCACCCTAGGCATAAAATTATCTTATCGGGCATGCTCCCCCTTCGCATTCAAGTCCTTCCAGCACGTGACCGTTCCCGACTTTAGCTGGAGTTACTTTTTTGACGGCTAGAGAAAGTTTTCGGTAGGTTTCTTCGTCTATTTTTTCGTAAGGAGCTTGGTCGAAGCCGTGATCTTGGTGCAATAAGAAAGAAACACTTTTAATGTTGTTTTTGTAGTTTTTCCTTAGCCATTCTTTTATCTCTTCCAGCTCTTCTTTTTTGTAATAGACGGTGCAAGAAACTGCGTTGTCAGACCACTCTTTTTGTATTCTCTTTACCAGCTCTAGCTGATCGGTTGCTTTTGTGTCTTCCGCAAGCACGGCGTTCTTGCCTGATTTGCAGGGAAACTCCACAACGACCGTATCGCGATTTAGGGAGCCATCAAAATTCTTGACGTACTCAACGTGGTAGTTCATTTCGCGGCAAATTTGAACCAGTGCATCTTCACTCGACATCCTAACCCTCCTGATGTAGTACTGAGAAAAAGCGGGGTGAACTCCCGGAGTTGCTCCAGCTAGGAGACTTAAGGTTCCGCTGGGCTTCACAGTAGTGAGCTTTATGCTCTCTGGCCATCCATTCTTCTTGCTCCATTCTTGGTCGTATTTGCGTAGAGCTTTGTAACAGTCGTCAAGCCATTCAAGTTTGTCGTCATGAAGGCATTGGCAAATTCCAGTAATGCCTTGTCCTATTCTAAAGTTCTTGTGGACAATTTTATTTGTGTCTTCGTGGATAAATGGGAGAGCACAGATTGCTTTTTGAGTTTTGTAAAGAAGCGTTGCGCATTCAATCATTTCCTGCTTCGACTCAATGTTGTTTAAATAAAGTTCCGCTAAATTGCAGCACTCTTTATCTGCGAGCGAAATTTCTCCGCAAGGGTTGGTGCCTTCGCAGTTTTCTTTGCTTTTTTCTCCTGTCCGCCCAAACTTGGAACTTAGGCCAAGGTTAAAGAATCCGTAAGGCTCTCCGTTGCCCCCGTAACCATCCCAAATACCTTCTGCGATATGATCGTAGCTGTCGCAATAGATGGTATTGTTACTCATGGCTCTCCAGTTAGGGATATTGCCCAAGTCCCAGCGCTTTGCTTTTATATATAGGTAGTCGTCAGGGTCTCCCAAGGCTATTTCAGCGGAACGGCGAACATTACCGGCCACAACAACAGAGCCAATGATATTGGCGATATCTAAAACATCCAAGCTTCGAAGCTTTTTACCTTCTCTGGCTTTTATTACTCCACCTATCTTGCTTATTCCTTCAATTAAGATTTCAGGGCCGCTGGCTGTACCGCCAAAACCCTGAATGGGTTTCCCGGCGCTCCTAACAAGAACGGTAGAGTACGAAAAAGATTTTCCCGAGAAAAAGTAGGAATCTAAGACTTTAGACAGTAATCTTACCCATCCTTCTCTGCTGTCTGACACAATAAAGTCTGCGTCATTAGTGTTCTGTACGGTAATTCCTACGTTCTTTTTGACGCGAGGAAGCTCGTGAATGTCTTCCCTTCTAATGGAGTAGCCTACTCCTCCTCCGAGCATTAAGTTCTCGAAAATAAAACAAAAGTCCTCCGGCTTCTTGATGGCCGTAAACCAACAATTAAGCAAACTGTTTCCTCCGAATCGATCAACGGTAGAGGTTCCTAGTTGCCAGAGTCCGCGACCTGCGAAGTTGCATTTTAAATTAAAAACTAAATCGAATAATCTTTCCGCTTCCTTTTTGGTATACTTAGCGCCTATTTTTTGAGCTCCGTTAATGCATCGAGCTACGGTTTCGTGCCATTCTTCGAGGGTTCCGTCTGCCTTGGCGCGAGAATAGGTTCTCTTGTAAACGATGTACCCCAAGCCGTTAAAGCCCCACTTAGGTTGTTTATTTTTATACTTCTTTAGAAAGTCGGGGGTGATGATAGCGGTGTCTTGTTTCATTATGTAAAATTATATATGGGGGCCTTTATTAGGGCCGAAAGGCAAGCATGGGGGTTTCGGGGAGAGATGTCAAGTTACTTTTCAATGATCTCCAGCTTCTCGTCTGTATTCTTCTGTAGGTTCCTTAAATACTTTTTCGCTTCGATCAGTCCCTCTTCGGTATGAGGGAACGCGCCATATGACCATTTTCTTTTTGCGGATTCAATAAGATAATACTTTTTATTTTTTTTGTTTTTTGGCATGTTCCGCGAGCGTTTGAGAGATCGTTTCTTCCAGTTCTTCTATTTTCTTCTCGAGCAAGTCCAGTTGATCGTTTTCAAATTTCATTCTTTTCATTAGAAGGTTGATCTCTTTGAGGTTTTTAGAGCAGGCGTCTTCTCTGAAATCTTCGGAGGAATAGCTCCACCCGGCTTCCTCTTCGTCCATCTTAGCAAACAGCTTCTCTGCTTTAGCTTCCCAGAAGTCAATGCTTTCGGCGCTCACTTTGGAAGCCTCCACAATCTCTTTTTTCTGGGCCAGAAGTTTTTTTAACAAGGTATCAGTTTTCATTTTCCAAAACCTCCCTAATTAGCTTAAGTTTGTTTGTTATGAAACTTTCCCCCGGATTTTTAACAGGGTCTTTACTTTTAAGTTTCGCGTCTTGCCAGATAGACGTATCTATTACCTGACTGAGCAGAGTGAGTATTTTTTTACGAGTGTCTTCGCTCATTTGAAAATATCTTACTTTAAGAGGAAAAAATTGTCAAACTCAATTTCGTCCCAAGTTGTTGCACTGGAAGATTTTCTATGCTGGGAATGACAAATAGCTAGTCTTTGTTTGGGGTTTTTGTATTCTTGGTTCATGGCTGGGCTGGCCATGCAGGAGCTAATGAAGTCTCCTTTTTTCTGGTCTTTGCTTGGAGAAGGCAGCGGCATACCTATTATTACACAAAAAAAGCCGGGCCTAAGCCCGGCTTTTCTAGTAACCCTTTATTTTATCTTTATTTCCTTGGGTTTGTGTTTGTTTTTTCGTTTAAATGTTAGCCGAAAGACCCCATCCTTTAATGAGGCGTCCGCTGAGGACAGGTCGGCTTTTTCGGGGACTTCATAAGCTTGTCCGAACTTAACTTCTTTACCCCTTTTTGTGGTTTGTCCTTCCAAGTTGAGGTGTCCGTGCTGGTCAAGGCGGACTTTGACGTCCTCCTTGGAAAAGCCGGGCATTTCTACCTCAAATACGTAATCTCCATCTTCTTCTGCGAAGACGGGATCAAAAGTCTTTTCTATTTCTGTGAATAACGGCGCTGCAAAATCAAGCACGCCCCTGCCAAAAGTATTATGTAAATACATAACATCCTTTTAGCAAGGGCTGTGCCATAGTGTCTCTTTGCGTCAGCTTCAGCCTCTAGTGAGGAGAGAATACCCCCTATTTCATTGGCCGAAGTGTGCCTTTTGATTCTACTAGATTCTCAGTATGGAAGGCTTACCATCTTTTATTGAACCTAGTTTTTCGTGACTGGTGTGTCATAAAGTCTCGTAAGATAGGGAGCGTATATCGTACATTGACACCTTTTCTATGTCCGTAGGATTGTCGAATCTGGAAACCATAAAGTATTCTTCATCGACCATCTCCTCCACTTTTCCTCTCCAACCGCCGTTTTTAATGACATGAACATCGGCTCCTATCATTTTGACATTATGGGACATTATTTCCGCGTGCGGGGGATTTTGTTGATGCATGGCGCGTTATTGACCAGAGCTGCCGAAGCCTTGCTCTCCTCTTTGGGATTCTTCTAGTGTCTCCATAGGTTTCCACTCAACGCTGTGACATTTTTCGATAATTAGCTGAGCTATTCTGTCGCCCGGTTTAATTTCCATCTTATTTGCTGATCCAAACATTGTTTCAAAAGTGTTAGGCATTAAATTATATCCTTCGAAGTTTAAATTTATCAATAAAACTTTTACTTCCCCTCGATAGCCTGAGTCTATTACCCCTGCCATCACATCTATACCTTTCTTACACGCTAAACCGCTCCTCGGGGCCACTCTACCGTAGAAACCTTCTGGGATCTCCACGTTGATGCCAGTGGAAATAAGCTTTCTCTGAAAGGGCTCTAGGGTGACGTATTCTGTTGAAAAGAGATCGTATCCGGCATCTGATGTGTTTGCGCGAAACGGCTCTTTTCCTTCGGGGTGGAGTTTTGAGTATTTAACTTCCATATTTAATGCATTCTATGTTGTAAAAGTCAAAAATTTCTAAAGCTTGGGTGTCCCGTTCGTAAACATCCGTATAAACTACCTTGGATATTCCGTAGCTCGCTATTAACGTCGCGCAAGAAGAACACGGCAGCAACGTGGTGGCAAGCATTTCCGCTTCCCCTTTCTTAAAGAGACTCAAACAGTTCACTTCGGCATGAATCATGAATTTTCTGCGGTAATCTCGGTTTCTCCAGAAATCATAGGAAACGTCCTTTCCTGAAGCTAAACCGTTGTAGCCCACCGAAACGACCATTCGTTGAGAATTTAAAGCGCATGCACCTACTTTAACGTAATGATCTTCGCTTCTGCTAGAGGCAGTTTGAGCGATATTAAGTGCGTATTGTTCCCACGAGATCCTCACTAGGGACTAAATCTATTACAACAGGGGAAACAAGTCAAGCTAAATTCCTGATTTTCCCCCGGGAGGGATAGAGCTAAAAGTTTTTCAAAAATCAAACAGAAGAAAAGGTTGACATCGTTCCCCGTGTGTATTAAAACACTTGCTGTGCGTGAAAAACGGTCCGAACCCGTTTTGTCTTTGGGGAGAAATCCCGGAGTTTTCTACTAAGAGCCCCATCGCGGGTGTGGAGTCCACTGCTCACGCTCTTTAGTAGCTAAAGTGACCCCATTGTGACTGGGAATAAAAAAACCGCTGGTTAAATACCAGCCTCGTGCCCGAGGTGATGAGCATGACAGAGGTAAGCGTAGGTTATTAGCATGGTTCCTACCGCCCTTAAAAAGGTGCTCTGTTGTTAATTTAATATTAACTGGTCACACTTCCGTCGTTTGGCCTACGACATAAAATAAAAGATAGCGCCCCTCAGAAAAGTTCTGTTAAAGGAAGTCAACTGCCCCCTTGACTCGGGGGCAGTGTCTTCTGTATATTTCCTTGAAAAAGTTACTGTCAATACATTGCGTTCTACGAAATTAAATATAAAAATATTATTATTATCATAATAATAATAGAAGTTAAGTTAAATGAAGTTTAAGTATAAAAACATAGGTATCTCAGGTGTAGCAGGGTGCGGGAAGAATACGCTCTCGACTATTATAATTAAATTATTGCAAAGGATGGAGCTACCGTACAGGGAGCTAGCTATTGCAAACAAATTAAAACAGGAAATATCTTCGGCTTCCCGTGAACTTTATGGAATTGATTCGTCTAATTGCACTAGGGAGGAAAAGGATAAGATCCGCCCTTTCCTAGTAGCTCACGGGGTAATAAAAAGAAATTTATCAAACGGTAGGCATTGGGTAGACCTGTTAAATAAAGAATTAGCGGCGGATAAAATTAATATTATTACGGACGTAAGGTTTAATCGGTACGAAAAAGACGAAGTGTATTGGTTGAAAAACGAAATAAATGGAGTTTTAATCCATCTCTCTAGGTATGAGGAAGTAAATGGAAAAAGAGTGTATTTCCCCCCAGCCAATGAAGAAGAAAGAGAAAACGACGCCCTAGTAAAACGAGAAGCAGACTTCATTCTTAATTGGAAAAGTGAAAAAAACGAAACAAAAAAAATAATTTCTGCCTCCCAGATGCTAAAATGGGTAAAGAAATTGTATGTTTGAAGGATCTTCTCTTGTCGACATCTCATGCCAACCCATAGCGGCTTGCTGTGGAATAGGCGCTGAGCTTAGCCTGCACCCCGACACCCTTACTCAAGTACATAATCTAAAGTTCAACGAACTTAATGCGTTTTTCTCTTATGATATTAAGATTTGCCGCTTCGATAGTTGTTTATTCTCTGATGATACGGATTCAGATTTCTCCTTCCTCGTAGAGACAATCGTCGAATCTAGCGATCCTTTTGAAGCTCCGTTTTCTGACGCTAATGTTTTTTTAGAAAAAAACTTTGACGATCTAATCGAATACTCTATAATTCTACCACGTATGTTTAAGAAGCATGAGCGCTATGCCCTTGACATGGAGGAGGATAGCGGTTGTTCGTTCGGAAACTTCGGGAATAAGGTGGATTTATGGAAAAAGGATGTTGGGATAATGTAAGCGATAACTATCTAGTCGAAAGAATTAAACTGACTAATTGCGAGAAAAGCTTAGAGGAGCTGATAAAGCGTCACTCACCTATCTGCTTTAAAGTAATAAAAAGATACGCCAGTCCCTTCTACGCAAACAATATAAACATCATTGATGCCTCCTCTGATAAAAATTTAATTATTTGGAACTCCGCCAAGAGTTTTAACATTGATAAAAATGTAAAATTCTCTACTTGGCTAGCCAACCAAGTCAAATACAGCTGCCTTAACGCCTTAAATAAGAAGTCAAAAGATCGGCTGGTATCCACAGAAGACGAAATACTTGAAATACTTAGAGAAAGACCCGATGAAGAGCCAGAAAGAAACCTCTTTGAGTTCACCGGAAATATTCTTAATCAGCTCAAGGACAAAAGGATAAAAGATATTTTCTCAATGAGATATTCCACTCAACACAAAAAGCCGTCATGGTGCAAGGTGGCAGAAGAGTTAAACGTGAGCACCCAAACCGCAATCAATCTACACAACCGGGGAATAGCAGTTTTGAGAAGGAAAATAACAAGCAAAAAGTTTCTCGATTCTATTTGAAAAAAAAGTGTTGACAAGCCTCCCCGCTTGGTACAATATACAGACTCTTATGTCGAACGAACAAAAGAACAACGAATGGAAAGAGCGCGAACTTGGTGCTCTTTGGGTAAAGAAGAGCGTTAGCGGCACACAGTACATGACTGGCCACATCGAACTGAAAGATTCGACAGGTAAGTTGCAACTGGTAATCTTCAAGAACAAAAGCAAATACAACGAAGACGGAAGCATTGCTAACGACAAAGCTCCTGACTTCCAAGTGTACAAAAGCGAAAGCCGCGAGCAGCAGCAGGGATCTGGGAAGGAAGCTACCCAAGAAAAAGCTGCGGCAGCGACTTCGTCAGATGAGGAAACATTGTTTTAGATGTCGGACTTCGCCTTACATCTTCCACTTAATGGTGTAAGTTTCGGACAGGTTAGCACAGCCCTTTTGCGTGAGTTTCACCAGAAGGGCGTGCAGCCTTGTCTGTTTACAATAGGCCAATCAGACCTAAGTTCACAAGATACTAGCCCCGACTTTAATAAGTGGATCGAGTCGGGAATAAAGAAAGCTTTTGAACAGTACGACCGAAACACCCCAATTTTTAAACTGTGGCACTTAAACCACGACAGCCTAACGTCTTATGCAAAAGACCAAACACTTTTTACCTTCTATGAATTGGACAACCCCACGTCCATAGAGGTTAACATAGCTAAAAACCAGAAGAACCTAGCAGTAAGCTCCCATTATACCAAAGAAGTTCTGGAGAGCTACGGAGTAGACAACTGCAAATATATTCCCCTAGGCTTTGATAAAGATAATTTTAATGTCAAAAAAGAAGACTACCTAAAAGGTAAAATAGTATTTAACCTAACAGGAAAGCTCGAGAAAAGAAAACACCACAAAAAAGTAATCCAAGCGTGGCTAAAGAAATACGGAAACAATAAAGACTATGTTCTGCAGTGCGCCATAGCTAACCCTTTTATAAAAGAGGCGGATTTTAAAGGGTGCCTAAGTCAGATCATGGAAGGGAAGTCTTACTTCAACATCAACTTCCTAGGGATGATGCAGAAGAACGTCCTCTATAATGACTTCCTTAATTCTGGAAATATTATACTGGGGATGTCCGGTGCAGAAGGATGGGGCCTTCCCGAGTTCCAATCCGTAGCCCTCGGAAAACACTCTGTTATTTTAAATGCTTCAGCCTACAAGGAGTGGGCGACCGACGAAAATAGCGTCCTAGTAGAACCTAACGGTAAAGAAGACTCGGCTGACGGAATATTTTTCAAAAAAGGAAACCCTTACAATCAGGGTAAAATTTTCACCTTTGACGAAGACGCCTTCATTGATGGCTGCGAGAAGGCGATAGAAAGATACAAAGCCTCCCCAGAGAATACCGCTGGCCTTGAACTCCAAGAGAAATTCACTTACAAAAAGACTGTTGACGCAATTATGGAGGTTATGGATGCCTGAATATGTTTACGAAAACCCAGATACCGGCGAACTGGTTAATGTGTGGCAGAGCGTTCACGAAGAACACTCTTATGAGATAGAAGGGGTGTCTTACAACCGAATCTACACCGTTCCTCATGCTGCGATAGATACCAGAATAGATCCCAATTCCCCATCTGAGTTTAGGCAAAAAGCAAAAGGAACTATTGGAGACATATGGGACCAGTCGGCTATCGCTTCTGAAAAGAGAACGAAACAGCAAGGGGAGGACCCAGTTAAAAAACAATTTTTTAAGGACTACTCAGCAAAGAGAAAAGGGGGAAAACACCCCAAAGATCCAAGCAGATTTGAATGATAAGGTTATATTAATAAGTGATTTTTTTATTGATGATTTTGTAGGCGGAGCAGCTTTAAATGATGAAGAGATATACAGACTCTTATCTGAGCGTTTCGATGTACAAAAAATAAAAAGTCGTTACCTTTACGAGGGGTTCGTCCAAGAGAACCTCGACTCTTTCTTTATAATTTCCAACTTCTTCGGGATTAGTCCCGCCATTCGGGACCTTATACAAAGTAAGTGCAAATACATATTGTACTGCCATGATTATAAATTTGTACAACATACCAACCCCGCTGTATATCCCAATCAAATTGTCCCCCCAAAAGACTTAATAAACGTAGAGTTTCATAAGGCTTCCCACAAAATAATTTGCCAAACCCAGTTTCAGAAAGACATTTACGATAAAAACCTAAAGTGTCCGGATAAAACCGTCAGCTTTTCGGGTAACCTATGGTCAGAGAAGCATTTAGACCTTCTCGAAAGCCTTCTTGAAACGCCAAAGCGATCTCGCTACGCCATAGTTAATTCCCTTTATCCCCAGAAAGGTGTTAAGGAATCTGTCGAATTTTGCGAGAAAGAAAAAATCCAATACGACATAATCGAAGATCGCGACTACGATAAGTTTCTACATAAACTTTCTCAATATTCTCATTTAGTTTTCTATCCTTCCACCCCGGAAACTTGCTGCAGGCTCGTTCTTGAGGCTAAAATGATGGGAGTCAAAACGGTAATAAACAACCTCATAGGATGTTCATATGAACCGTGGTACAAAAAGGATGGAAAAGAAATGATAGACTTTATGAGGGAGAAACGAAAAGGGTTTAGGGATTTCTTTAGGAGTATTCGTGAATAAAAAAATAACAGTAATTTTGAACGGGTACCGCAGGCCTCACACCCTAAAGGCCCAAATCGACGCGCTAGCACGACAAACGGTCTCTCCGGATACCGTTATGTTTTGGCAGAACAAAGACAGTGATGAGAAATTTGATTATTCATTACTTCGAGACTGTATAGTCACTGTCAACAACGCCAATTTTGGAGTGTGGGCTCGTTTTGCTTACGCGCTTAACGCAACCACCGAATATGTTTGTGTGTTTGACGACGACACTATTCCCGGCTCTAAGTGGCTGGAAAATTGTTTAAGCACCATTGAAAAACAGGAAGGGCTCTTAGGTGCTATCGGCGTCATATTTAAGGATGAAAATTACATAAATTATGACAGGCACGGCTGGGCTAACCCCAACGAGGAAACAAAACAAGTAGACATAGTCGGGCATAGCTGGTTCTTTAAAAGGGAATGGCTCGGAGCTTTTTGGAGGGAGGCTCCTGTCCCAGAAAGCAGAATATGCGGAGAAGACATGCACTTTTCTTACTCCATTCAAAAACACTTGGGCCTAGGAACCTTTGTTCCCCCTCACCCAAGGGGCGATATGGAAATGTGGGGATCCCATCCCAAGTTAGCCTTTGAGTACGGGGTAGACAAGAACGCTATTTCAGTTAACCACCATGCTTCATCTTTTGGCCAAGCCCTAAAGACTACTATCGACAAGGGGTTCAAACCTATGAGCCTATGAAAAAAATATTAATTTGCTACGGAACTCGGCCTGAGCTCATTAAGATTTCACCAATTTTAAAGAACTGTCTGGTGCAGTACCACAATATATCTTCCTTGTGCACGGGGCAGCATACAGACCTACTAGACGGAGGCTTAAAACCTAATTACTCCCTCGAAATTAATAACTGCTCCCCCAACAGACTAAATTCAATTTTCTCTTTTATAACTGGGTCTTATGCTTTCGATCAAATTTTAGAAGACGGCTTCACTCACGTAATGGTTCAAGGAGACACGGCGTCAGCCTTTGCTTGCGCTTTGACTGCATTCAACAAAGGGTTAGGGGTAATTCATCTCGAAGCAGGACTGAGAACCCATGACAAGAGGCACCCATACCCCGAGGAGACTTACAGACAAAGTATTTCTCGCCTAACTGACGTACACTTATGCGCCACCGAAGCAAACAAAACAAACCTTATAAACGAAAACGTTAAAGGAGAAATGCATGTGGTAGGAAATACTGTTCTCGACCACCTAACAACGGCTGACGTTAGTTACAATAACGACATTCTAATAACCCTTCACCGGAGAGAAAACCACAAACTGATACCTTTCTGGTATCAGCAAATAGAAGAGATAGCCTCCGAGAACCCCACTTTAAATTTTGTTTTTATATCTCACCCCAACCCGGACTCCAAAGGGACATTCAAGAAACCGCTAAGTAATGTTAGAGCCATACAACCTCTTCCCCATAAAGAATTCATAAAAAGAATAACTGCTTGCCGTTTTTTGATCACGGATAGCGGGGGCCTTCAAGAAGAAGCATCGTTCTTGAAGAAGAAAGTTATTGTTTGTAGGGAGACTACTGAAAGGCCCGAAGCGTTAGGAACTTTCACTTATCTATGTAAATCAGTTGGGGAGCTTCCCAATCTCTTTAATAAAGTAAAAGAAGACTTTACCCCAGAAGGAGAGTGCCCTTTTGGAGACGGCAAAGCAGCGGAGAAAATATTACAACTGCTATGAAAGTTACAGTAACAGGCGGCAGAGGCTTTATAGGAAGCCATTTTGTCGAGAGCGCCCTAGAAAAAGGGTGGCGCGTTTATGACATAGACAAGATGGGATACGCTTCTCACCGATCGCTTCCTTGGGATAAAGATAAAAACTATACGTTAACGCATGGTAACATTGCCAACATAAGGCACCTTCCCACTTGCGATATAGTTGTTAATTTTGCAGCAGAAAGCCACGTGGATAACTCCATAACGAACTGCGCTCCTTTTATAGAGTCAAACGTTATAGGTGTACACAACCTACTGGAGCTCATAAGAACCAAGCCGAAATATAAACGCCCTCTCTTTTTTCACATCAGCACGGACGAAGTTTACGGTGACATAACCGAGGGAGCCTTCAAAGAAAATGATAAACTTAACCCGAGCAACCCCTATTCAGCGACCAAAGCCTGTTCGGAGATGCTAATAAACTCTTACCACCGAACTTACGGGATCGAGTACGTGGTAAGCCGAAGCGGCAATAACTACGGCAGCAGACAGTATGAAGAGAAGCTCGTAGCTAAAGCCATTTCTTGCCTGAAAGACGGCAGTAAAATACCCCTCCATGGGGATGGCTCTTACGTAAGGGATTGGACTTATGTAAAGGATAATGTTGACGGTATAATGAGCATCATAGAAAAAGGGATTACAAATGATTGCTTTAATATCGCAGCTAATAATCATTTTACAAACAAGGAAGTAGTGCAGACTATAATAAAAAAATTTAACAAGACTGACGCAGAGATCCAGCACGTAGAGGATCGTTGGGGGCAAGACGTTCGCTACTCAGTGGATACCTCCAAAATAACCCAAGTTACAGGATGGATGCCACGACACATTGGAGGACTCAACCTAGACTTTGTAGATGAAGAATTATAAAGAAGAATTTGACAGAATTCTAGCCCTCGTCAAGGATAGAACCCCTTTTGCTTTTTCTCGCTTCTCAGACGGAGAGGTTACGGTGCTGAGAAACAAGACTGTTGTTCTCGCTGAAGATCACTTCATCCAAGGAGATATTCACGGCGACCAAAAAGTTTACGCTAACAGCTACATGCCCGAGGAACAAAAAAGCTTTATCCCTTCCCTCAATAAAAGAGAGCACGAAAAGCTCATAGAAGCTTTCAAATTTAAGAAAAAGAATTATATAAAAGGCATTCCGGGACAGAACAGTTTGGATGGCGGACAATCTTGGAAATTTTGTACGGAATTGTACGGCCCGGACGACTGGGGAAGTCTATCTTTTTGTAACGTAATGATAAATGGAAACTATTCTCGTTTTATTAAAGAAATGCTTCCTTTGTTCGAGGGTAAAGATATAGTTTTGGTGGCCAATGAGAACTCTAAACTGGACAAATTACCTTTTAAAGTAAAGAAGTTCTTTCCAATCGGCAGCAACTGCATGGTAAACAATTTTGATTTGCCTAAAGAGATTAGTGAGTGGACAAAAGAAAATGATATTTCTAATCATTTATTCCTTTTTTCTGCCGCCACACTTAGCAACTTTTTATGCTACGACCTCTTTAAAGATCACGGCGACAACCAGTACATGGACATAGGGTCTTCGCTGGGGCCTCTCCTTCAGTTAGAAGGGTGGAAATCTAGCAGAACATACCTACTAGCTCACTGGGGCAACTCTGACCACCCTGTCCTTCACGAGGAGGACGTATGGAAATAATAAAGTGCGAAACCTGTCACTGGGATGACATTTTAGAAATTCGCAACGAAAACCGAGAAGGTTTTGGCAATTCTGACATTATCCCCCCCGAGGATCATTTCAAATATATGACCCATCATTTTAAAAATTATTTAATCTGTACTCACATGAGAAAGGTTATAGGATTTATTGGGCATGTGGAAAACGATATAAGGCTCGGTACAAGAAAAGAATATCAAAGAAGAGGGGTCGCTAAACTCATGGTGGAAAGTTTTATGGAAAAGCACCCGGAGGCTTTCGCTAAGATTAAGTTAGATAACGAAGCCAGTTTAAAATTATTTGAAAGTTCTGGCTTTAAGAAGAAGTATTATGTTTTGGAAAGATGAGAAACCCCTTTGAAATAGTTGAATGGTTCGAGGAAGCAGTCGCTGAATATACCGGCGCTCCTTATGCTATTGCTTGCGATAGTTGCACCGACGCCATATTTCTTTGTTGTAAATATTTACAAGTACAAGGTTCGACAATAACAATTCCCGCTCGTACTTATATCTCCCCTCCTCAATCGATACTACAAGCCGGAGCAAAGGTAGAATTTGAAGATATTGAATGGAGCGGAATTTACCAGCTTAAACCTTTTCCCATTTACGACGCCGCTAAGAGGTTAACGTCAGGGATGTATGTTCCCGGCTCCTACATGTGCCTGTCCTTCCACCATAAAAAGCCCTTAAAAATAGGAAAAGGAGGCATGATTCTTACGGACGACAAAAGAGCTACAGAAACCATAAGGCAGTTGAGGTACGAAGGCCGCACCATAGGCGTTCCCTTTCAAGACGACCACCTAGGAGACGGCGGTTGGAATATGTACATGACACCAGAACAAGCCGCCAGAGGGCTAACTCTCCTAATGGCTTACCCAGAACACGCGGAAGACCAAGTTGAAGACCCCCCTTACAGAGACTTAAGAACTTTTAATTTGTTTAAATGAAAACGGCATTACTATTTAACGGTTATTTTTCTAGCCGATCAGACACCGCCACCACCGTAGCGGCTGAAAAAGCTTTTCTCCACGTTAAAGAGCAGATTATCGATAAACTCAACGGAGAAGTAGACATTTTTATTCACTCTTGGGACATAGAAAACGAAAAAAAGATAAAAAAAACTTACGGGGAATGGATTAAGGTGATCAAGGTCGAAAAGCAAAAAGACTTTTCTCGCGAGCTGTCGCTAATGGACGAAGACTGGTACAATAAAGGCTTCGAAAGAGAAAAAACAATGTACAAAGAGTGCAAACTGGAAATTATTTTGAGCTATCTTTACTCTAGAAAAGAAGCGGTAAAAATAAAAAAACAATTCGAAAAGAAGAACGGCTTTTTGTACGACGCGGTCTTTCTCGGAAGATTCGACTTGGGGACTCGCGGCAAAGAGTACTACCAACCAGCCGGGTGTTATCCCACTGACGTTATCTTCAACCCCTCTGCATCCATGGAGCAGGTGCACACCCCTTTCTGGTACCAGTTTAATGCGGGATACGCCGACCACTGGTGGTACTCCAACTCTAATAATATAGATTTAATCTCAACGTGGTACGATAAGTGTTTTGAATATTTTAAAAAGGAAAGCGACTACTCTAGAGCTCTAGAGAGCGGATGGTTTGACAGTAACGCTTTTGATGAATTCTCCAACGAATCGCTAAAGCCTATTAGCGAAAGAAGCAGCAATTTAGTCAAATACCCTAGATGGACGGCTATCAGCACACACCATTGCGCAAAATGGTTCATGAAAGACGTGGGCCTTTACTACAAAACCTCCTCTATGCTCAAAAACGATTTTAAAATAGGTAACCCATGAGAAGTATTTGTGTTTTTTGCGGTAGTGGGTCTTTAGACCTCATAGAGAGTATCCCCCAATTTCCAATCTATATGGGGGCGACAAACAAAGAAAAATTTTCTTTTGAGGACTTAGTTTATGGAGTGTGCCAAAAATGTAAAGGAATACAGCTTCTAAATTTAGTGGGGTTGGAAAAAATATATGATGAAAACCATAACATAAGCATAGTTGGTCCTTTATGGAAGGGTCATTATTTAAAATTTGCAGATTTTATACTATCTTCTGTCGAGCCAAATAACGCCTTAGAGATAGGAGATCCGTCTTTTAAATTAAAAAAAGTTTTACTTAAATCGAAAAGCTGGACCGTGGCCCAACCAAACATTGACCCATCTTTGACTTTACCTAAAAACGTTACTTACATTGACGGCTTCGTGGGAGAAGGGTTTTCAAAACATTTTAAAAACAAAAAAGTAGACACTATCATAATGTCTCATGTTTTTGAACACCTGTACGAACCAGTCGATACGCTAAAAGAGCTAAGGAAATGCTTGAAAGACAATGGTTCTATTTTTATCTCTATCCCTAATTTTGAATACATAAACAAAAATAAATTAATGCCACCATTGGGGCTACATTTTGAACACACTTTTTTTTGCGATAAAAATAGGGCTTTTCTTCTTTTCGATAAAAGCGGATTCCAAGTCGAGCAAGTCTTAAATTTTAAAAATCATTCAGTTTTTTTTGAAATAAAGAAATCCAAGTCAAATAACCTGACTCAAGACCTGACTAACACCTTGGGCCACTACAAAAATATTGTGAAAAAACTCAATAAACTTTCCCAAAAGTTTTATCTGTACGGAGCCCATTTTCCCGCCCAACTTCTAATTTCATTGAAATTAGACCCAAAGATGGTAGTATCTATTCTTGACAACGCAAAAGACAAGCACGGAAAAAAACTTTATGGCACTGATTTAATGATTGAGCCTTTATCAGTAATAGAGGGAGACGAAAACCCTATAGTACTGTGCGAGATGGGACCCTACTCGGAAGAGATAAAGCAACAGCTTAATAACATCAATAGCGGAGTATCTTTTTTAACTTAACAAAACTAATAGTAATGTTTAGCTTTTTTATACACACCCACACTGATTGCAAAGATATATGGCCTGCTTTTTTTGGGCGGTTGGATAAGTACTTCCCGAAGCATTCTAAAAAAGTATTAGCCAATTGCGAAGATGACTTTTTGACACCGTACGAAACATCATACTATGATCAAAAGTTGGAGTACTCAAGCCGGATAAAGAACGCCCTATTACCATTGGGAGATGAAATAATACTCTTCACTCACGAGGACATGATTCTTTACGACACCCCGCTATATAATACCTTAGAGGAATATTGCGATTTAATTAAAAACGACAAAGCGGATTTTATAAAACTGTTAAAATGTATGGATACACCGGGAGATTTTGACTTTCCAGTTTCCGATGTTCACCCCGACCTTTCCCCATGCCCTAAGCAATACTCCTTTACTATCCAACCGACCCTATGTAAAGCATCCAAACTTTTAGACGTGTTCAGTTCTTGCGCCCCAACTAATATTTGGGACTTTGAATCTAAAATATATTCTATTTTTACTAATTTTGTTCATAACAAATGTTACATGTCTTCATTTGAAGAGGAGAGGAAAAGAGGCTTGGCCCACTGGGAGTCAGTGGCTTACCCTCACGGTAACATGATTTACAAAGGGAAATGGACCTATAATGAATACCCAACTGAAATAAAGACACTTTGTGGTGAGTATGGAATCGATTTTAACGAAAGAGGCACAGCTTGAAAAAACTAATTATATTCGACCTTGACGGGGTTCTCATTGACACGAAGGACACTCACTACGAAGCCTTGAACAAGGCCTTAAGAGAAGAGGGGGAGGGCTATGTCATTACGGAATCGGAACATATATCTACCTACGACGGGTTAAGTACTAAAGAAAAACTTAAGATGTTATCTGAGGCAAAGAATCTCCCTACATCAAAGCACGAAAGAATTTGGACGCGAAAACAGCAAATAACAAACAACGAGTTAGACAAAATTGTAGAAAACGAAAAACTGATTCAGATATTCAAACACCTAGAGGAAGAAAATTTCCTGATCGCTTGCTGCTCCAACGCAATAAGAAAAACAGTTTACAAAATACTCTCTAAACTGAACATTATTTCTTATTTTGATTATTTAGCATCAAATGAAGATGTTAAAAATCCCAAACCCCATCCGGAGATGTACTGGAAAGCGATGTCCGCTTTGAAAACTGACCCGGAAGACACTATAATAATTGAGGACTCTCCCAACGGTCTTTTAGCGGCGCAAAGAAGCGGCGCAAAAGTTTGTCGGGTTAAGGATTCCTCAGATTTAACATTATCTAAAATAATAAACTGTATGACTACAGAAGAAACAACTAACCCTAAGTGGAAAGACGAGAACCTCAACGTTTTGATCCCCATGGCTGGAGCAGGTAGTCGCTTTGAAAAAGCGGGATACGTTTTTCCAAAACCCTTAATAGAAGTTAACGGAAAGCCCATGATCCAAACTGTCGTGGACAATCTGGGGGTAGAAGCGAATTACATATTCATCGTGCAGAAAAAACACAAGGAGAAATACAACCTTGACTCGGTCTTGAACTTAATAGCTCCCAACTGCACCATCGTAGAAGTTGACACCATGACGGAGGGAGCGGCTTGCACCACGCTACTCGCTAAGGAATATATAAACAATGATAAGCCCCTACTAATGGCAAACTCTGACCAATTTGTTGAATGGTCTTCGAGCAAATTTTTATACAAGATGCAAGAGCAGGATCTAGATGGAGGCATCCTAACCTTCACCTCAACTCATCCCAAATGGTCTTACGCAAAAGTAAACGAACAAGGGAGGGTAACGGAGGTCGCGGAAAAGAAACCGATATCCGACTGCGCGACTGTTGGTATATATTACTGGAAGAAGGGTAGTGAATACGTCAAATACGCCGAACAAATGATAGAAAAAAATATTAGAACCAACAACGAATTCTATGTTTGCCCTGTTTTTAACGAAGCGGTAGACGACAATAAACAAGTAGCAATATTCAATATAGATAAAATGTGGGGACTAGGAACCCCCGAAGATCTAAGGTGTTATATTGAGAACTATAATAAATGACAACGATATCTCACAGGGGAAATTTACGAGGGCCCGACGAAGATATTGAAAACGTTCCGGAGCAGGTGACGAAAGTCCTAAGCTCCGGGCTTGACTGCGAAATAGATGTATGGAAAATTAACGGCAAGTTCTTTCTCGGTCACGATGAGCCCAGATACGAAATAGGAGTAGAGTTTTTAAAAAATGATAAGTTGTGGTGCCACGCCAAAAACTTAGAAGCCTTGGAGAGCATGCTTCACAATAACCTACATTGCTTTTGGCACGAAACTGACAAATTCACAGTAACCTCGAAGGGATATATCTGGACGTTTCCCGGCGAGGAAGTCGTAGACAAGTCAGTTATCGTACATAAAGATGCTGATTGGGGAAACAAATATGATTGTTTTGCGGTTTGTACAGACTACACAGATATATGGAACAAAAAGACAAAGATTGGCTTGAGTTTATAACTTCCGAAGTAAGCCAGAGTTACGGCCTCCCCGCTGATTGTAAAGGAGGCGTCGTAATAGATTGTGGTAGTAACGTAGGAGCGTTTCCTTTGGTTTTTAATTGCAGGTTTGATAAATATGTTTGTTATGAAGCGAACCCCAAAAATATAAAATTAATGAAGGAAGCACTTGATTTTTATAACCTCAACGCTCCCCCTTCTGGCTATGATTTAAGAGATTTTTATTCCGTAGAGAACAAAGCCTGCTACAAAACAGGGGGCATGACCGTTCCTATTTATGACCACACAGATAAACGTTCCGGAGATTGCTCTATATACCTCTCCCACAGCCATATAGAAAAAGACAAGATAGCTGATGTACCTACTATTTCAGTGGAAGACGTAAGGAAAAAATATTTTTGTGAGTCCTGCAAGATTCCTATACAATTGTTAAAGTGCGATGTTGAAGGGGCGGAACATGATTTTTTGCTAAACCAAGACATCTCTATTTTCAAATTTATTTGCATGGAAATTCATGGTGAAGAAGCAAAATTTCATAAGATGGTAGCTTTTATTTCCGAAACCCACAATATAATCTCCTTACACGACAAGGTTATTACAGCAAAATTAAAAACATGAAAAAAGTACTAATAACAGGAATCCTCGGTCAAGATGGAGCTAACATGGCCGAATACCTATTGTCGCTCGAAGGCAACATGGAGATAGTAGGAATGATGCGTCGAACCTCCAATGTCAATAAAAGCAATATTGAAGCTTTTGAAAATCACCCCAGCTTCAGCTTGGTTTACGGCGACTTAACTGACGATGTTTCGATCGACAAGGTCGTGAAAGAAACTCAACCCGATTATTTTATTAATTTTGGGGCCAATTCCTTCGTGGGATGTAGTTGGGATATGCCCCTGCAGGTTTTTGATGTTAACACCTTGGGGGTAATCCGATCCTTGGAGGCCATAAGGAAGTTTAAGCCCGAGTGTCGCTTTTACAGCGCCGGAAGCTCTGAAGAATTTGGGGACGTAGACTACAGCCCTCAGGACATTAACCACCCGATCAAAGCTAGAAGCCCATACGGAGCCTCAAAAGCGGCCTCACGCCACTTGGTGAAAGTTTACAGGGAATCTTACGATATGTTCGCTATCCACAGTATCCTCTTTAATCACGAAGGGCTTCGCCGTGGAGAAGAGTTCGTCACCAGAAAGATTACTAAAGGGGTCGCCCAAATTAAATACGCTTTGGATACGGGCGAAGACTTCACGCCACTTCAGCTCGGAAACATAAATTCAAGACGAGATTGGTCTGACTCGGAGGATTTTGTTAGGGCTGTTTGGCTGATGCTCAACCAAAAAGAACCAAAGGAATACGTATTATCCAGCAACGAAACTCATAGTGTAAAAGAATTTGTTTCCTTAGCTTTTCAAGAAGCGGGAATAGCGGGCTTATGGAGCGGTGAAGGCAGAGATGAAAAATTTAGAGTTTTTCAAGAAAATAAAATTTTAGCGGAGATTAATGAGGAGTTTTATCGCCCCGCTGAAGTTGACCTACTCTACGGTGACTCCAACCCCATCCGAGAGGAACTTGGGTGGAAACCCAAGTTTTCTTTCCAAGATTTGGTGAAAAGGATGGTAAATAATGACCTTGAAATTGCAAAAAAACGGGCTTTTTCCCCCTGAGCCTACTCCCTCAAGGTTTTTCAAAAATACTAGTAAAAAATAAAATAAGGGCCCTCTTTAGAAAAATCCGTTCTTGACATGCAACCCCGAACACAATAAGGTAGGGGCCGATGGCGAAACCTAAAAGATTTGATTGCGAGCATTGCCACAAACCTTTTCTCTCTCCTCATAAAAAAAAGTTTTGCTCTTCATTCTGCCTGAAGAAAGGGCGGAAGAAGTTCGAGGAGCCATTAAATTCTTTAATAGTAAATAAATTACTTAAAAACCCCAAGGCCATATGGAAAGACCAGAATGCACGTTTTCGAGAAATAAAATTTACCAAAAAGTTAATTGAAAAGTACCCCTTGAGAGCTTTCTGGGCAGCGCTGCCTCCTAAATTCGAGGCTGACAGTTTGGCTTGGTACATTGCTCCGCAAGGCTGGGAGTATCTTAAAGTAGAGTACGCTAAATTTGGTCTTGACTTACCACCCCCAATTCGACATAATGTATCAGACGTCAAAATTGGTGACGACAAGTCGATGTCCAAAAAAACCACAAACATTAAAGACTTTTTAAATTATGGCAGCAAAAAAGAAAACAACTGAAGGACTAAGCCCTGTAGAGCAAATACAGAGCTACCTTAAAGAAAACAAGCAGGACCACTATAACTTTGAAAATACGCCGGATTACACGGTTTCCAGCGGAAGCTTGTTGTTGGATATTGAAATGGGTGGAGGAATTAGACCTTCTATTATCCGGGCCTCCGGAGTATCCGAAGGGGGTAAAACTTCATGCGCTTTATCTTTTGCTCGTAATTTCCAAACGACAGTAGAGAACTCTATGGTCGTTTACATCAAGTCCGAAGGTAGGCTCTCGTCGGACATGATTGATCGCTCCGGAGTCGATACTACCGCCGAAAAATGGTTCGTTTATAAAAGTAATATTTTCGAGAGCGTTTTGCAACTAATGCGGGATTTGATAACGAACAACCCCACCGAATGTAAATATTTTTTTATTGTCGACTCGATGGATGCGATGGTTCCAAAGAAAGACATGGATCGCTCTTTCGAAGACTCAGACAAGGTGGCTGGCGGTTCCGTTCTAAGCTCTAACTTTTTGAAGAAGATGGCTTTAGGGCTTTCCACGAAGGGTCACATTTGCTTCATGATCTCGCAAGTCAGGAGCAAGGTCAGCATAAATCAATACGAGAAGACCGACCCCAAGCTCACCAACGCTTCGGGAGGAAACGCTTTGCTACACTACTCCGACTGGATTCTCGAATTCCAGCCGCGCTGGTCGAAAGACTTAATCCCGCCAAAAGAAAATAATGGCGACGGACACTGGTGCAGGGTTATATTCCGGAAGTCAGCAAACGAGAAAACAGGTACAGAGGTTCGTTACCCTATCAAATACGGCCGAACAGGAGGCAGGAGTATATGGATAGAGTATGAGATTATAGACATGCTTATTCAGTGGGACATGGCGACCACCAAAGGCGCTTGGATCATCGTGGGGGACAGCTTGGTGGAAGAGATTAGAAAAGAAGGCTTAGAAATAGAAGCAAAGCACCAAGGATTGGACAATTTCCGGAAGTATTTAGAAGAGGCGCACGAAGTTCGCGATTACCTTTTCAATAAATTTAAAAAAGCCCTACAGGTTAAATAGTGAAATTATATGACATCGGAGGAAAACTTAAATACAAAAGTGTCCATAAGTATCGAGCCGATTGGGATAAAGAATGTCGCTCAAACTTTCAATTCGAAGTTAAGCAGTTCTTCAGGCCTTTTTGGGAAAAACACATTTGTTACGAGGAGTTTCCCGTTTACGGCACGAGGATGAAAGTAGACTTTGTAAATATGACGAAACGGATTGCAGTTGAAGCGCAAGGTGCTCAGCACGATTCATTTAACAAGTTCTTCCATGGTAATTCTCGAGCCAACTACCTAAAATCGATAAAAAGAGATCACCACAAGATGATCTGGCTTGAAAATAACGGTTTTGAGGTTCTTGAGATAAAGGCAGAGGACTTACCATCACTGTCGCGAGAATACATTTTTGAGAAGTTTTCGGTAAATATATAAAAGAGTGTAATGAATTGTATGAAAATAGGTGAGACGCAAAGAATTCCCGATAACATCTTAGACCAGCTAAGTGAGTGGTCATGCGGGGGCTTCATGCTCTTTAATTTTGACGAAGAGGGCAACCCTCAAGTCTATTCAAAAGTAGAAGACGAAAGAAACGCTATGTCTTTGCAATATCTCGTAAGTCACTGGTCTGACGCGATGGAAGGCATGAATGCCAAGAGCTTCGATGAAAATTTAAATAATGTATTTGGAGAAGATGAAGAAGAAGGACTAGACGAAAATGAGTGATACAAGCATAAACGAATACTACCCAGAGAAAGCCCCCACGGAAGTTCCTACGTCTTTAGTGGCGGGAGAAGCTCCCGAACTACCTACGGAACCTCCTATCGGTCAAGCTTCAGATTCTGCCGAGCCAGCCTCCGCGGAAGTGCGTACCGAAGTAATGGATTTAGGTATAGATTTGCCCGACATCCCCCTTCCAGATGATGACCCCTTAGAAGACTCAATTAAAGATGAGTTTAACGACGCCGCCTTTAATTTTGCTATCGTTGGAGTTGGTCAAGGGGGGTCAAGGCTTGCCGAGTCTTTTTGGAACTTGGGGTATCGTCGAGTAGGGATTATCAATACCGCTCAACAGGACCTGTCTTTAATTAAAATACCCGAAGAAAATAAGCTCCTTATTGGAGAAGGCGGAGCCGGAAAGAACCCAGAAGCGGCAGATGAAGTTTTCAGAACTAGGTACGAAGACATTCTGGATTTTCTAAAAAAGACCTTTGGGACATCTTACGAAAGAGTTTTAGTTTGTGCGGGTGCAGGAGGCGGGACTGGAGCCGGAGGTGTGGCTAGGGTGTTAGATATCTGTCATGACCTTAGTCAGTCCTTAGGGAAAGAGAAAAAAGACACCGATGCAAAGGTAGGTTGTATTTTGGCGTTACCAACTAGAGGAGAAGGAATAAAGGTCCAAGAAAATTCCAAAAAGACAGTGACTAGAACCTTAGGCCTGCAAAAGGCGGGAGTAGTTTCTCCTTTAATTATTCTTGATAATGAAAAAATCAAACAGCTCTATCCGAAGTTAAGCGTTAACCAGTTTTGGGGCACTGCAAATAATAGCATTTGTTCTATCTTTCATCTATTCAATAAGATATCGGCGAAAGAGTCAGCCTACACGACCTTCGACAAAGCAGATCTGGATACAATTTTCTCTTCCGGATTAATTATGTTTGGAGCCACTCCGGTCAAGGACTATACCGATACGGGGATTTCTTATGCTGTTAGGGACAACCTACGCAAAAACATATTGGCAGGGGTTGATGCCGCGACAGGGAACGTGGCTGCGTGCGTTATTATTGGCGACAAGGGTTCTCTCGATAAGATTCCTCAAGCCAGTTTAGAGCACGGATTCGAGCAGCTAAGCCGAATGATGGGAACTCAGTCAACGGTTCATCGGGGAATTTATGCGGGAGCAAAAGAAGGCGTAGCTGTATATACGGCAATCGGAGGGTTAGAAGCGCCCGATACGCTTTTTGATTATTTCTTTAAGGTAGATCGAGTCTACAAGTGACCAACATTTTCTATTTTCTATAGAATAAATGCCCATATACTCTAATCAGGTCGAGAGTCACGTTTTAGGCGGACTTCTTAAGCACCCCGAAGTATTAACTGAGATAGATTCTTTCGTTAATGCTGCGGACTTTTATAACGATATTCACCAGACAATTTATTGCATCCTTAGGGAAGCTATTCTCAACGGTGAAAAAATAGATAAAGTTCTAGTAGCCACTAAGATATCAAACTTAGGCATCTCATCTAAAGATGATATTGATATTTACGATTATGTTAACACGTTAAGTTATACGTCCATAACGCATGATGCAGTAATCGACTCCTGTAAAGAGCTTCTAAAGTTCCGTATAAGAAGAGAACTAAGCGAGACAGCCGACCGAATTAAGGAGCACGTAACTAACTCTTCTAACGAAGGCTTAGATGAGATAATAGCCTCTACTGATTCCATCTACAGCGAAAAGATTTCTAGTTATTCATTTGAAGATGACCCTCAAAACGTTTTCGACGACTTAGAGTTTAAGATCGAAGAAAGAGGCAATAACCCATCTGACGATACGGGGCTCTCTACTACTTACGATGAATTTAACCGCCTCTTTGGCGGGCTACGAGGTGGCAACATTTACGCGATAGTTTCCAGACCAGCTCAAGGCAAAACAACATTTATCAATGAGTTGTGCTTAGGAACAGCAATTAAAAACGATGTTCCTGTTCTCGTATTGGATACGGAGATGACCACGGACGAAATCCAGTTCAGGATGGCGGCAGCTAAAACCGGAGTCCCCCTTTGGTTCCTAGAGACAGGGAAGTGGAGATCGGACGAAGAGATGGTTGACAAGGTCAGGGGATATTTTCACGAACTTAAAAAGCATAAATATTATCATTATCACGTTCGTAATAAAACTACCGACGAAATATGTGCTATAATTAGGCGGTGGCACATGAAATATGTAGGAAGAGGAAACAAGTGCGTAATAGCCTATGACTATGTGAAAATGACAGGCGACAAGGTCGGGAAAAACTGGGCAGAGCACCAAGCTATCGGAGAAAAGATAGACAAGCTAAAGAGGGTGTCTGAGGAAATAAACGCGCCTCTCATAACAGCCATGCAGATGAACCGTTCTGGCGAAAGTTTCAACCGCAACTCCGGCACCTTAGTTGACGATAGTTCTGCGATCTCCTTGTCTGATAGGCTTCAGTGGTTTGCGACGTTTGTGGCCATCTTCCGCCGAAAGACTCTCGACGAGATCGCTACAGATGGACCTAGGTTCGGAACCCACAAGCTCATCCCCCTCAAAACCCGCTTTCAAGGAAGGGATGCCGCAGGACACCAAGACCTGCTTCGCCGAACCACAACAGAAACCACAAACGGCAGAGAAATACGTAGCGAAAAGTTCGTCAACAACTTCTTAAATTTCCGAGTGGAAAACTTTAAGGTCAAGGAGGAAGGATCCCTTCACGACATCATTACCTTCGAGCAACAAAACTATAACATTCAAAGCGGCGAGCCCCCAGAAGAAAGCCCTGCTTTATCTTTTTTTAATACGAATGCATGACGTTAAAGACATTCTAATTAATATAGGCTATACTCTTTTTGATAGCGGAAAAGAGTACAGAACAAAGCCGCTTTACCGCGACTCCAGCAGTAATAGCGTCTTGTCCATTAAGAAAGACTCGGGTAGATGGGTCGATTTTAAAGAGAATCGATTTGGAAACCTAGAAGAGCTCGTTCAAATAACTCTTAATCTAAAAGACCTTAGCGAGGCTAAGAGCTACATTTCCAACAACTTCCAGCTTAGAGTCCCTAAGCCTGAAAAAGAGAAGCTGAAAGAGCCAACTATTTTTAACAAGGAGGACTTGAGGCGTATCATCCCTGATTACTCATACTGGAAAGGAAGGGGAGTCTCATCGGAAACTCTTCAACTTTTTGATAGCGGAGTAATGAGGTCAGGTAAAATGAAAGACCGTTATGTTTTTCCTGTTTTTGATAAGAGGGACAGGCTTGTCGGTGTGGCGGGAAGAGACGTAACCGGAAAACAGCAAATGAAATGGAAACTCCTTGGGGAGAAAAATTCATGGGCTTACCCAATGAAGTACAATTTAAATTTTCTTCGCAATGACAGAAAAGTTTTTCTGGTAGAAAGCATAGGGGACATGCTTGCTTTATGGGAGGCAGGAATTAAAAACTGTATCGTGACTTTCGGGCTAGCTATAACGCCAAAAATAAAGCAGGTCTTAATGTTTACAGACCCTAAAAAAATATATATCTCATTTAACAATGACGATAATCAAGCAGGAAACGCGGCAGCTAAAAAAGCGTATAACAATCTTCGTCGGCAATTTGACGCATCCCAACTGGAAATCAGACTGCCCTCTAAAAATGATTTTGGATGTATGTCCAAAGGTGAAATATTAAGATGGAAAAGCCAAAAAAAGACGTAAGGGAAAGAGTTCTTTCCGCATCCAGACTAAAAACCCTTGAGACCTGCTCATGGTCTTACTGGTGCAATTACCACCTCAAGCTTCCTCAGAAGCAGAACGAAGGAGCACTCCGAGGAACGGTTTGCCATCTAGTTTTCGAGATGCTGGTCAAGAAAAAGCATAAGAAACACTATACCCTAATAACAAAAGCGGGGGTGCTAAAAGCGAGCGCTGCGGTTCACCGCTTGGTGATGAAACACTTAATACAAATGGAAAAGAGTTTCGATTTACCGATGACAAATGAAGAGAACACAACCCTTATGAACGACATGATAATAGTAGGACTGGGTTGTGATTTTTTTGGGGCTGGAGGCAAGGTGGATAAACCTGAGCACGAGTTCTTGATCGACAACAAAAACCCTCCGTATAAAATAAGAGGCTTTATTGACAAGCCTATAGTTTACAAAAAGACTAAACAAATCAAAATTGTAGATTACAAGAGCAGTAAAAATAAATTTCGAGGTGAAGAACTTCATTCCAACATTCAAGCGATGGTTTATACACTCGCTTCCAAAAAAGAATGGAAGGGGTACAAACCCACTGTGGAGTTCCAGTTTTTACGTTTTCCCAGAAAGCCTCTCCAGCAGCTAGAGTTTACTGATGCGCAGCTCAGCGGGCTTGAGCATTATTTAGCTCACTCTTTCGAGGTAATAAACAACTTTACGGAAGAGACCGCTGTGACAAACTACGCCGCTGACAAAAAGAAGGATGCTTGGTTGTGCAAGATCGGAAAATGGAGGTGCCCTTACATTGATGCTTATGATTACTTTGTGGCTGTAAATAAAGAAGGGGAACAAACTCAAAATTCTTTAAAGAAAAAGGATCTTGAAAAAAACCTCAAAAAAGGGGAAAAAATAGAAAAGAGAAGCTATGACGGCTGTCCCCGACACAAAGGAATGTCTCAAGATAATATCCTTGACATGTTTGCCTAAGTGTCGCATACTTATTCCCATATGGAGGAAATAATTCCTATATTCAAAAGCCACTACAGCCTCGGGCGCTCCATCTTGACACTTAAGATGCCTAAAGGAGAAGAGGACAGTGAAAGCTCTGATTCTGTTTTTGATATTTGCGATGACGCAGGAATTAAAGAGATGTACCTCGTTGACGACAACATGGCCGGGTTTCTTGAAGCTTATACTAACGCAGAGGCCTTAAAAATAAAACTTATCTTTGGCCTTCGTTTAACCTTCTGTCCCGACAGCAACAACAAAAGCGAAGAAGGAAGGCGGAATGCCTACAAAAATATAATTTTCGCTAAGAACGCAAAAGGATACAGTCAATTAATAAAAATTTATACGCTTGCGGCGCAGGAAGGTTTCTATTACGAGCCTCGAATAGACTTTGAAAGACTTAAGCCCTTATGGAGCAATGACTTACTACTTGCAATTCCTTTCTACGATTCGTTTCTTTATAAAAATAAGTATACCGATTCTCAGTGTGTCCCAGATTTCTCTTTTGCAAAGCCAGTATTTTTCTCAGAAGACAACGACGTCTTGTTAGATAAAGACATGCAAGAAAGAGTGTTGGATTACTGTACCGGTGAGTACGAGACAGTTAAAACAAAAAGCATTTACTACAAAAATAAAAAAGACTTTTCTGCATACCTAACGTTTCGCTGTATTAACGGACGAACCACCGTAGAGAAACCTAATTTTGACGGCATGTGTTCTCCTGAATTTTGCTACGAAAGTTACTCGGAGGTCGTAAATGGATAACCATCTAATAAGATTCCAAAAAAAGAAATTCCTCTTTTTAGACTTTGAAACCTTCAACGTCTGTCTGAGCGATAAGTTCAACCTCCCTTGGCAGGTCGCTACCATCCTAACCGAAACGGTAGAAAACGACAAAGGCCAAATAAAAAGCGTGGAGAGGGGAAGGCAGAACTTGTACCTCAAGTGGGATACAGATCTAAAGATAAGTAAAGAGGCCAAGCGGATAACAGGATATTCAGATACTGAATTTAAAAGCCGCTGCATCCCCGAAGAAGAAGCCTTTAGTGTAATTTACGAGCTGGTGGAAAAAGCCGACTATCTGGTAGGTCACAACTTCTTGGGCTTTGATATTTATTTATTAAGGAATTGGTATAGGAGACATGGGAAAAATTACGATAGCTTGCCGCATAAGACGTTGGACACTTTCGCGATAGCGAAGGCGGCGGCACTATCCCATAGGTACAAAAGTAATGAGTGCAGCTTACTGGACTTTCAAATGAAAATGATAGGCATAAGAAAAAGAGGCCTGAGAACAAGTCTGGGGGCGTTGGGAAAATCTAACGACATAGAACACAACTACGCGAACCTGCACGATGCATTAGTCGACCTAGAACTAAACATTAAGATCTGGGAAAAGTTAAAATACCAAATAGATTTTTAAATAAAAGTGTAATGTAGGTATAATACCTGCATGCCAAGCTTAGATTTCATATATGACATTACAGAGAAACTCGACGAAGAGGAACTCGATTACCTCGTTCTCGCGATCAGAGAAGGTCGCCACGAAGATAAGGTAGATGTCTTCTTTAACGTCAGAAAAAACGCAGAAGACGTTTTAATATCCTCCTTAGATCAGATAAAAGAAATAATAGCCGAAAGAGATGATGACGACAGTTCTCCCCGAAAGCCAAAACCAAAAAGAAAAAGGAAAAAGAAGTAGCTTTTCCTCTAATTTCACGCGCCTCAATATACCTCTCCACGGAGTCCGGTTACCTAGCTTCAAAATTGAAGACAGGTATATTAACGATCTAGCCCTCCCAGCAGACATTTCCACTTATGATTTTTTAAGGGAGCTGTGCCTGCGAAGGTTTACTCACCTAGGCCTCGACAAGGGTAAATTAAAGAAGGTTTACGTTGACCGAATAAAATACGAGCTAGAGATTTTATCTGAGTTAAACTTTGTAGAATATATCCTCTTGGTTTGGAAAGTTGTTTCGTATTGCCGGGAAAATGACATACCTCTTGGATTAGGCCGAGGTTCTGCCGCCGGAAGCATGGTGTTGTACCTACTAGAGATTACGCAAATTGATCCAGTAAAGTACGGCTTATTCTTTGAGAGATTCGTATCCAAAGCCAGAGCAAAGAAGAAAGTAGTGGACGGAGTAACCTATTTGGACGGGTCATTGATGTGTGATGTCGACATAGATGTATGTTATCATCAGCGGCATAAAGTTCTTGCATACTTGGAAAAGGAATTCAAGGGAAGCACTTCAAAAATCTTAACGTTAAACACTTTAAGCGGCAAGCTGGTAATGAAAGAGTGTGGGAAAGTGGTCGGAGGCAAAGAGGAATCTGAAATGAATACCGTCTCAGCCCTCATTCCAAAAGTCTTCGGACAAGTAATGGACATCAAAGAGGCTTGCAACGAAGTACCTGAACTCGCAACGTGGTGTGATCAAAACCCAAAAGTTTACAATATAGCCCTTAAACTTCGCAACTTAATAAAAAACAAAGGGGTTCACCCTTCAGGAATTTTATTGTCGTACGACAAGATGATTGAGAGTTGCCCATGCGAATTAGATTCCAGTAAGGACACGGTATCCTCTTTTGACATGAACTGGGTTTCCATGTTTAATGTTAAGCTGGACGTTTTAGGGTTGAGAACAGTTTCAGTAGTGGATGAGTGCTGCAAGATCCTGAAGAAAACGAAAGGTATAGACCTTAGGCAGGAAGATATCGATTTAGACGACGAGTTTATTTACCAAAATCTTTTTGATCTAAAAAACCGTTACGGCCTGTTTCACATAGAGGCCGACACAAACTATGAAGTGTGCCGCAAGGTTAAGCCTAAGAACCTTGAGGAGTTAAGCGCGGTACTGGCATTGGGCCGTCCGGGAGCTATGCAGTTCATTGATCAGTACGCAAATTACACCAACAACGGAGTTTACGAAGCCATCCACCCCCTCTTTGACGACATACTAAAAAGCACAGGAGGGGTAGCTCTATACCAAGAGCAGTTAATGAAAATGGCCAACCAGATAGGCTTCACTTTAGACGAAGCAGAAATCTTACGTCGTATCGTAGGTAAAAAGAAGATCAAGGAGGTCAGGAAGTGGAAAAAGAAAATAAAAGAGAAAGTAAAAGAACACAATCACCCTCCAGAGGTCGGAGATGTTTTGTGGGAAATCCTTGAAGATTCAGCTAATTACTCTTTTAATAAGTCTCACGCGATTTCTTATGCTTCTTTGTCGGCAATAACCACATTTTTAAAATTTAAATACCCTAAAGAGTTCTTTTTAGCATTACTAAAGATGACTCGGTTTGAGCCTGATCCCATGGCAGAAATAGCCAGAGTCAGCCGAGAATTGCCTAAGTTTGGTATTGAGTTGCTGTCACCTAACTTGCTCAGGTCAAAAAGGGACTTTTCCATTGAGGGCGACAACCTTCGCTTTGGGCTCACCTCCATCAAAGGCATATCTGATAAATCAATGAAGAAACTTGAAAACTTTAAAAATAAATACTCTACCAAGTTTGAGGTTTTTCAAGGTGCTGGTGAAGCTGGAATTGGTATCGGTATTTTGTCAGCCCTTATTCAATCTGGGATCTTAGAGGGCGAATTCCCGCACTCAAGGAGTCACGTCGTAGCTGAAGCTCAGCTATGGAACCTACTTACGCCCAGAGAGAAGACATTTGCCTTTAAGCTTTCTGAGGAAAAGAAGGGGGATTTGATGGAAACGGTAAAGACTCTGAACCTAACTCATAAAGATGAAAAAGGTAAACAGGTAATCAAGGATACCCGCATACAAACTATTCGCCGAAACTTTCGGCCTTACAAGCAGATTTTAGACAAGAACAAAACTAACGAAGACTTCGCTAACTGGTATTACGAAAACGCCCTGTTGGGGTATACTCACGGTAAATCCTTACGCGAGGTGAGTTCTGAATACTCCCATTTGGAGAGCATAGAGACAGCTTTGGATAAAACTGAAAACAGTAAGGTCAACTTTATTGCTACTGTTGAGGACACCTATAGCGCCAAAAGCCGCAAAGGAACCCCCTATTTACGACTCACCCTCCAAGACGAGACGGGAGTATGCACAGCGATGCTCTTTACCCAGAAAAACAGAGATAACATCGCCAATTGCAAAAGGGATAACGGTGGGGCGTTACCGGTAAAGAAAGGTATCGTTATCGTTAAAGGGATTAAGAAAGACGGAGACACCATTTTCGCTGATTTGGTGAGAGTCCAAGATCAAAAAATATTTATGAAGCTGAGTGAAATAAAAGACTTGACTTCCTAACCGAAAACAAAGAAAATACAAACACTGATTATGTTACAGTTCTATAAACCAAACACAAGAAACACCGGCTCAGCCTGCTCATTCTCCTACAACAAGAACGATAAGGCTTTGTGGGTAAATTTTATCAAGCAGTCGTCTTGGAACGGCCAGACAAAAAGCGGCACCTTTAAGGGCTCAGGCCCAGAAAAGAAGGCTAACTCGAAGTTCAGCGTGACTGAACTGGCAGGATTGGTTCACGCAATTGAAACCAATGGAGAATACGGGAACTTTCACGGAACCAAGGAAAGGAACACCACGTTTAAGTTCTGCCCCTATATGCGGGACGGGAGCCAAGTAGGATACAGTTTTTCCCTTAACCAGAACAACACCCAAGAAGGAACTAAAAAGTCCTTCATTATTGGGCTTAATTTCGCCGAGGGCCGGATGTTAAAACAGTACGCCCTAACCGTATTAAATAATTATTTTATGGACTGCATTGAAGAAAGCCAGTCTTACAATAAAAAGATTGAGGAAAAAGTAGAAACTTCTGCTCCGACCAAGGATAATAGTCAAGAAGTAGATCTTGATGTTCCTTGGTGATGAAGAAACTTTTATTTCAAACTGATTCGAGTTTGGCGAAAACGGGCTTTGGCAGAAATGCTAAGGCCCTTTTGTCGTATCTGTACCGAACTAAAAAGTACGAGATTGTTCAGTACTGCTGCGGGACCGATTACGCTAACCCAGCTTTAGAAACAACGCCGTGGAAATCTATAGGAACACTTCCCAGTGACCCCGCAGAACGACACAGGATAGGGCAGGACGCTGGGCAAGCACGATTAGCTAGTTACGGCGCTCACCTTATAGATAAGGTCATGAAGGAAGAAAAACCTGATTTCTACTTCGGGGTTCAAGATATCTGGGGGACAGAATTCGCCATCGGAAAGCCTTGGTTCGACAAAATAAATTCGGTTATTTGGACTACTCTCGATTCATTACCGATCTTGCCGAGTGCTATTGCGAACGCTCCTAAAATAAAAAACTATTGGATCTGGAGTTCTTTCGCCACGAAAGCCCTTCACGAAAAGGGGCATAAGCACGTCAAGACAGTTCATGGGTGTATTGACTCCGACAACTTCTTTCGCTTGGAGGACGAGGAAAGACTGAAGCTGCGCCAGAAGAATAATATAGAAGAAGACGCTTTCATCGTAGGCTTTGTATTTAGAAACCAGCTGAGGAAATCTGTCCCAAATCTCCTCGAGGGGTACGCAAAATGGAAAGCAAAGCATAAACCAAACAAAAAAACTTACCTTCTTTTTCATACTTACTGGAAAGAAGGCTGGGGCATTCACAAACTTGCCGAGGAGTACGGGATAGACAAGTCTGAAATCCTTACTACTCACGTCTGTAAAAAATGCGGGGATTACGAAGTAAAAAAATACGATGGAGAAGACCAAAATTGCCCCCGCTGCTCTTCGGAAAAATCCCAAGTAACAACAAACGTAGGATTTGGAGTAAGAGAGGATCAGCTAAATGAAGTCTATAATTTTATGGATGTTTATTGTCACCCGTTTACGAGTGGTGGGCAGGAGATCCCGATTCAGGAAGCGAAGCTGACAGAGCTTATTACGTTGGTCACAAGTTATAGTTGTGGAGAAGAAAGCTGCGAAGAAGGGTCGGGCTCAATTCCCTTGGAGTGGTCTGAATACCGAGAGCACCAAACCGAATTCAAGAAAGCTTCCACTTGTCCAGACTCTATATCCGAGAGTATAAACAAAGTGTACCGAATGCCCATCTTAAAGAGAATCGAGAACGGAAAAATAGGACGACAGTGGGTTTTGTATAATTTTTCAGTAGAGGTTATGGGTAAGTTCTTTGAGGATTTCATAGATAACGCTGAAACCAAAGAATACGATTTTGAAGAAGACAAAGGTTCAGCTAAAAATAAGAAAAATAATCCAGACGCCTTCATCCCCAACATAGAAAGCAACTCCGACTGGATCTTGACTCTTTACCGGGATATTTTATCTACAGAAAACCACACTAACGACGAGGGGTACAAAACTTGGATGACATCACTGGAAAATAAAGTACCTCGCTCACAAATAGAAGATTACTTTAGGAAGGTAGCTAGAGATCATAACCAAAAACATTTTCCAGTAAAGATAGAGGACTTTTTAGACAAAGACGATAAAGGCAAACGTATTATTTATGTGATCCCAGATTCCCCGGTTGATGTTTTTCTTTCTACTGCCTTGTTTAAGTCTATTAGGGAAAAGTATCCTAGTTACAATTTATACGTAGCCACCAAGGCTGAAAATTTCCACATCCTAGATGGAAATGAGCACGTACATAAGGTTATACCATATAGTCCCCAGTTTGATAACACCTTGTACCTAGAGGGGATAGGCGACCATGAAGGATGTTTCGAAATAGCTTTCACGCCCCACTTAACTACGCAACGAACCAACAACTATATCCATAACGGAAAAGACGAGATAAACAAGACCGCATTATGCACGTTTTAGAATCATACGCTTTACAAAACGACTTAAAAATCGACAGGGCTACCGTTTATGAAAAATATTTCCCTTTAGCGGTCGACAAATTCATAACAATCGATACGTCCAACCTAGGAACGTCTGCGCTTACGTATGACCACTGGCAGCTTGTCATCGACCTCATCCATGCCAAACTGGAAGAGCAGGGCATCAAAATTATTCAGCTCGGCAACAAAGATTGCATCCCACTCCGACAATGCTATATGACACTAGGGCAATGCAACTTTAACCAAAAAGCCTACGTCATTAGTAAATCACTTATGCACGTTTGTCCCAATAACGAATCCTCTCACCTAGCCTCGACTTACAACAAGAAGTCAGTTGTATTGTTTTCCAATAATTGCTACCCAAGCCAATTTCTTCCTTACTGGACGGACGAGGACAACTTGGAAATCCTTAAACCGCAGAGTTCTCGCAAACCATCGTTTAACCCCAACGAAAACCCAAAATCCATAAACTCTATTAAACCTGAGGAGGTAGCCAAAAAAATTCTTAATTTTGCCGGAATACACACCTTCGTTCCTGAATTTGAAACGGTAAAGATAGGGGGTTCTTTTCATCGACCAAGAATAGAGTCTACTCTTACTCACCTCTTGGATACGAAAAAATTTGGAGTCTCGTCCTTGATAATACGAATGGATTTAAACTTCAACGAAGATGTATTACGTAAACAACTGGAGTCTTGCGAGTGCTCTATCATTACAAATAGGCCCCTTAGCGATGAAATTTTAAACCAATACCACAAAAAAATTGTGGAGTTAGTTTACTATGTCGAGGATGATAATGACCCCTCCTTCATCCAAAAGGTTAAGGAGAAATCTATCACTTACTTGTTGAGGAGCCGCAAGGAGAAAGAACAAACAAGCGACTTCAAGCTGGACTACTTGGATTACGGACTTGTAAACCAGATGCCTACGCGTTCTCAAAGCGATTTTGAAGAACTCAAAGGCCTTGAAAATTTGTATTATAAATCTACTCACTTCATCATTCATAACAATAATTTTTATCCCAGCACCGCTGCTTACTCGAAAAATATCCAAGGAAGCCCTTCGATGCAGCACGACCCTCAGCCTGTAATCGATGACCCTCTTTTCTGGGAAGAGGAGGAGCATTTTCACTTCTTTGTCAAAAAAGAGTGAGAGCATACTGCCACAAAAAAGGAGGGTTGTTCGCAGGTTCTCCTTCCCGAGTGGTTGTACCGGCAAAGAACCTGCATATTTTAAGTGTTGACACCTTACCCCAATTGAGTTAGTCTTCAGGACGTATGGGAACTACTGTAATAAATAAGCCGCCAACCACATTCAAGCGTAACGAATACGGCTTGATGGAAGATAAGAACGTTAAATATATTTTTAGCGACGATGGATCTGTTAATTGGCGAAAGATGGTCAAGCCGGAGTTTCTAGTAGCGAATAGAGACCGGACAGACGAGGCCGACATCTCTAAACTCGAAGATCATGAGTTGATTATCCTTCTTGGGGGACTCAAGGACTTAGCTAATATAAGGGGCTTCCACTCTGTCACCTACACAGTGACACACGCTTCTCCCGAATACGTATGTGTTTCGTGCTCAATAGTTTGGATAGGAAATTACGAGACTGAAAAAATGGAATCTGTACTTTTTCAAAGCGTAGCGGACGCAGGACTAAACAACACCGAAGGCTTCGGCCAAATGTATCTTGCTGCAATAGCCGAGAATCGTGCTTTCTGTCGAGCAGTACGCAACTTCCTGCGCATCAACATTGTAGCTAAAGAAGAAATTAAAAATGTGAAAATATCAAAACCAAGCGCTAATAAGAATGCAGCTTCGCCGGACATCTACCTAAACACCCTAATGAAAGAGAAGAAAGTAAGCTTCGCCAGCATTAAGGATAAAATGGTCAAGGAAGCTGTGGACGGGGCAGACGGTTGGGGTTCAATTAAAGACATCCCGCGTATCAAAATGTTCGAAATCATTGAAAGGATGCAAAAGAAATGAAAAAATTATTTGGGGCAGAGCCTCCTTTAAAACCATACACGATAAGCCCAGCGACTCGAAAAAAAGCTGAACAAAGAGCGGCTGACCTACCCCTTCTTAACAACTCCATTAGAAAGGGAAAGGGAGGGCTGGTGGCCTACATTGGGGAAGCCTTAGTCTTACACCTCGAAGGGGGCGAGATCAAGGACACTTACGATTACGACTTGATAGACCGAAACGGAGTGAAAATAGATGTAAAGACCAAAGAGCGTAAGGTAGCCCCCCGAGCCAATTATAATTGCACCGTCGCCGACTTCAATACTAAGCAAAAATGTGACAGATATGCATTTGTTAGCGTCCTAAACGACAAGAAGACGGCGTGGTATCTCGGAAGTATTTCAAAAGAGGAATTTTATAAAAAGGCAGTTTTTAGGAAAAAAGGAGAACTTGATCCGGACTCTTCCCCCAATTACCCTTTCAAGTTTACCGCAGATTGTTATAATATTCCAACGTCAGAACTCGAAAATGGGTAAAGCAAAAGGAGCAGGCAAAGGCGATAAACCCCGAGGAGGATTTTCCCGCCGCTACAAGGACAATTATGATGTAATTAACTGGGGAGACACTGATAAATGTCTGAATGTTCCAAGTGCAAGAAAAAGTTCGAAGAAACCGAATTGATGTGGGTTAAGGTTAAGGAGAAGATGGTTTTGTTGTGCGATTCCTGCTTTAAACGGTAAAAAAACTTCTATGCCGTCGGGATATTTGTACATTATAACAAACAAATCTTGGCAGGGGTGGATAAAAGTAGGGACAACCCGGAATTTAAAAAAGCGGCTTCAAACTTATCAAACCGGTTCTCCATTCAGAGATTATGAAGTTATTTATTCTATTCAACATCCGGAATATCTTCAAGCAGAAAAGAATATAAAAGAGCAAATGAGCCGATTCGCCACACAGATAAAGAATGAATGGTACGAAGTTGACCTCGAAGTAGCTAAAGTGAGGTTATCTGAGCAATTAGATAATTATTTTTATGGAGAATGTGATTATTCCCAGTCCTACCCTCAAAAGCCTTCAGATGAGATAAAATAATTTTGGTTTTTGTTTAAAAGTAGTTGATAATAAGGTGCGAGTTATGAAAAATGAATCCCCTCTCGAAGACCTTCTGGGACAGATAAGCAAATGGAAAATTGAGGCTTCTAGCAACCATAATGACGGCTGGACTAAACAACACTATCAAAGGATGCTCGAGGAAGTTAGGCACAGCTTAAACAAGGCTTTACCAGAAATAGAAGAAGGGGAAGATCTAGATAATTATGACTAAATTGAATTTCTTGTGGCAAGACCACTCAGGATACGATAATAGCACTGCTGACGCCGTAGCTAAATTGAACCCAGCCAAGCTAATAATAAACGTGGACGGGCCGGGGTCAGACTTTTCCAACCCTCAATGCGGGCCTTCTATCCCTCAACTAGTACAGTTCGTTGCTAGACTGAAAAAGAGTGGCTTTACTGGGTCGTTAGCCATGCACCCTGACGCCACGAAGGCCGATTACCAGCACGATTGGAACGGCAAAGGCAACTTACCTACTCGCACGACTAAAAAATCGTGGATGACGTATTGCGATTACCTTCAAGAGATGAACCAAGCCTTGAAGAAAAATATTCTTCCGATTTTTAAGGAAATCTTAATGGAGACAGAGTCTTCCTATCTCCCTCGCACAGCCGCATCCTTTGACAAAATCAAGGGTTACCTTAAAGGGGAAACCCTAGTGTCTACGACAGGAGATTGGAACGGTGACCGAGCTACCCTTCATGTAGACTGCTTCTACCCGCAGCTTTACGACATGGCTTACGCTGACGCAGTTTTAGGAGGCCCCAATGCTCCCTCAGAGGCACGAGCAGATCTTTTGGCTACCCACATAGTTGACGTCATAAAAAAGAAGCCAGCGATGCTTAATGACCCTAACGTATTCTTTACTTTTTCTTATTGCTTCAACGATGATGATGCACCAGTTTTTGGGCAAAACCCTCGCATTTGGTTTAAGAAAGATTTTGATTATTTTCTGCAAAAGTTTTCTGACGCTCTTTCCCCGCACACTAGCGCCGCAATAAACTCAGGGGCGTGGCACTGCTCTGTTCTTCTAGAGAACTGGAAAGAATCAAAGATGCTAAACTCTAAGCAAAAACGTAAATGGGGTTTAGGAGTTCTTGTTATGTCGATAGTAGTAGGCATAGCCATAGGTTATTATTTAACGCGGTGATAAAAAAACTTTGGTTAATTTGGGCTCGCACAGTAGATCACCGAATAGGAAAAACCAATGATGATGAGCCAGACATTCCGATACTCTCCTTGGGCCAAGCTCAAGTTAGCCTCGCTTTTCGCACGCTTATCTTATTAGTCAATGTGATTACGTGTTTTTTTATAATGGCTAACATAATTCACAAATGGTAAAAAAAGCTAGAATAATGACTCGCCCCAAAGCGAATACTCTCGACCCGCAAGGAGTCGTTGTTAAGCGAAACTTGGATAAGCTAGGTATAAAATATCTCAATAAGGTCAGTATAGGCAGATATATTGAAATAAAACTAGAAGACGGTCCCGAAGAAGAAGTAAAGAAGCATATCCAAACAGCAATAGATAAACTTTTATACAACTCTATTATTGAGGACTACGAAGTAATTTACGAATAATGGATAAATACAAACAGGCCGGAGTTGACGTAGCTAAAACGGATAGGTTAACTAAAAAGATCTCTGGTATCGTAGATAATATCGGAGGCTTCGGTGGGTTATTTGATTTGGGAGCGGGGTATACCGGACTGAGAGAAAATCAAAATTATCTTGTCTCCTCTACGGACGGAGTTGGTACAAAAATCCTTTTAGCCCAAGAATATAATAAGCTAGAAGGGATTGGGGTAGATTGCGTCGCTATGTGCGTAAACGACATTATTTGTTCCGGCGCTCGCCCTTTGTTTTTTTTAGATTACTTTGCTTCGTCGAACATAGACGAAAAACAATACCTAACGGTTCTCAACTCTGTAAAAAGAGGGTGCCAAATATCTAACATACCTTTAATTGGCGGCGAAACTGCCGAGTTGCCCGGGCTAATAACGGATAAACATTTTGATATCGCTGGTTTTTGCGTAGGCTTTGTAAAGAAGACAGATCTTATAGATGGAAGAGGCATTAAAAGTGGAGATGTTATTTTAGGTTTACCTAGCAACGGCTTTCACAGCAATGGCTACTCCTTAATAAGAAAGTTGTTTAATAAAGAGCTCCACGAGCCGTATATCGACATCATACTAACGCCTACCGAAATTTACGTTAACGAGGTTATGAGTTTGCTCGACGATGGGTTCGAAATAAAAGGGATCGCTCACATCACGGGAGGAGGACTAAGCAATCTCGACAGAATTCTACCGGAAGGGTTAACTGCCGAATGGAGCCCTGACCTTCCTAAGCCCTTCGTATTCGAGCTTTTCCAAAAGACAACAAATATAACCGCCAAAGAAATGCGCACAGTTTTCAACAACGGCATAGGAATGTGCCTAGTCGTTAGTCCAGAAGAAAAAGAAAAAATAGACTCGGCAGAATACGTGACAATAGAGGCAGGAGTAATAGTATAATAGTTAAGACCAACTATACGAATAAATGAACGTAAAATTAGTATCGACTACTTCCTCAAGGATAGACGGAATAAATAACGCAGAGGAAATTATTGTCTATTGCGCCAGAGTCAGCAACCCGAAGAATCAATTAAATAAAGAGTCTTCGCCAAAACTGCTAAGCTTTTTAATCAAACACAAGCACTGGTCTCCCTTCGAGCTGGCTTCCATGTGTCTTGAAATAAAGACAAGCAGGGGCATAGCGGCCCAGATACTTCGCCACAGGAGCTTCAGCTTCCAAGAATTTAGCCAAAGATACTCGGAGGCGCAAGAGCTCGAACCCTTGAACCTTAGAAAACAGGCAGACAAGAACAGGCAGTCGAGTTCGGACAACTTCACAGACAGCCTGTTAACCACAAAGGTTAGAGAGCATACGGCAAGAAGTATATCTTTGTATAACAGCTTAATCTCGGCGGGAGTAGCGAAGGAAAGCGCAAGGTTCATTCTACCACTTACTACAGAAACAACAATGTATATGCAAGGCTCGATAAGAAGCTGGATACATTACATAGACTTAAGATCACAAGAAAATACCCAGCAAGAACATAGAGAGATTGCTGAGGCCTGTAGGCAAATCTTCATTGATGAATTCCCCAACATAAGCATCGCATTAGGATGGAATAAGAAAAGTGAACAAAAAAACATCAGACAACAAAGAAGAACCGGTAGTCTCGGAAATAGATAGCGGTCTCGAAGAAGAGAATACCCACGAATTTCAAGATAAGGTTTTATCCTGCTTGTTTAATCTGGAGCTGTCAGCAGCCACAGCGAAGAAAAGCGTAGAGATGATGGAAGAGGGAATAAAGAGCCTCAGAACCTATATTCATGGAGAGGCTATAAGTGACTAAAAAACCGAACAAGAAGAAAACAAAAGATTACGACATTCTTCCCGAGGACTATGAGGATGACTATATGGTCTGGTTTTGGTAAAATGGTGTAACAAAAAGGGAGATGACAAATCCCCCAATGCACTGTGTTAACCCTAACTGCGTGGATGATAATTGCCACGGAGAATGCCGAGAGCAAAATGAAAAACTCAAGGATATCTACGGAAATAGTTTTGGATTTAGTCTTGAAACCCAAGAGGAGACTATGTATTGCGAAGATTCCTAAAAGAATGCCCAACTTGTGACCGCGACTCCATAAAATACGACAAAAAAAATAACATTTTTTATTGCAGTTATTGTTGTTTTTTCGTTGTGGCTGAGGATACCTACGGATGTACCTTCTTAAGAGGGCACGTCAAGCTTGGAAAAGGGTGTAATAAATAACGTTATGGAGGACCCTAAAGTTAACGATGATACAAGTTTAGGTATTAACCTTAAGTGGTTAGTACAAATCATAGTAGTAGCAGGAATGGCGGTATGGGGATATTTTGGCTTAACTTCTAGGATTTCCCAATTAGAAATAGACGTACTACGAATGAAAGACGGCGTAACTCTGAATTCAGAATTTCGAGTTAAGTGGCCCCTTGGTCAACTAGGAGCCCTGCCTGACGACGCTGAGCAAAATATGAGACTAGGGTTTATCGAAAAGGATATGGTGAAGTTAGAGGATCACGTTGATAACCTTAGAATTAAAACTGTACAGCAAGAATTGCAAGATAAGTAACCCAATATGAGCAGAACCACAAGAAGTCATATAAATTACGAGACAGGCAATCGAGAAAAAACAAGAGACAACAAACCTCGTTGCCAATGCTGCTGCAATCCCCGACATAGCGCTCACTACAACAGAAAAGAAAAACTAACCCTGCAAGAAAGAAAATCAGAAACATGGCGGATTTAGAAAGTAAAAACGAAGATAGTGTAGCCGGAAGATACTTCGTCGACGAAGAATGCATAGATTGCGATGCCTGTAGGGAAGTAGCTCCAGCTAATTTCAAACGAAACGAGGAGGAAGGATACTCTTTTGTTTATAAGCAGCCAAAAAACGAGGAAGAAGAAAGGGAATGCCAAGAATCATTGAAATGCTGCCCTGTGGACGCTATTGGAGACTTTGGGGCCTAACGACCGTTAATAAAAAGAAAGCTCCGCTTTCGCGGAGCTTTCAGTGCACCTTGGCTTACCGGCCTCTCGGAAAGGGGCGCTTACCTTCCTTTAATTGAGGACGTTGGGTTTTGTTTAGTCTCACCTCAGTTACGAACCCTTACGCACTAATTCGAGGGAGTCTCCGTTTGTACTCTCTGCATCTCAGAAAGGACGGAATACCTTCTTTTCATTGATGCAGTGCTGCGATTTGTAGTCTCTATTCCTAGGAAGGATCGCTTACCCTCTATTTGACAGAATAGCTTTTCATGGCTTTTCGGCCAATATTAATTGCACCAACCGTATGCGATTGATTTTCATAGTCGCAATTGGTGCACTTAAATTCATCACCGCTTCTATTCTTTTCGCTTCTATCGCCGCACTTAGGGCATTCGCGAGAAGTATAGGCAGGGTTAACAATCTCGAAGGGGAAGTTTGCTTTATCGGCACGATCGACCCAGTACTTTTTGAGCTTGTCTTGAGAAAACGTACCGTTTGTTTGCCCCGTGGCAACGTCGTCGTGGGCATACCCCAATTCGTTATCAATAATAAAGCTTTCTATTTCCTTTAGGATATCAAGTTTGGATATTTCTTTCTTTAGGTCTTTATGGCCCTTTATCCACTCTAATCGCAGTTGCCTCCTACCGCCCGAGGTGGTTTTGTATTCCTCCCCCTCAAACGATACAGTATGGTTTTTTCTTTCGTGAGGTTTGATCTCTAGCGTTTCGTTTATTGCGCTTTGTATTTCCTTTAGCCTATCTTCTTTTTGTGCGACAATATCAGGCTTCGGAAAACATGTTATCCCGTTCATCGGCATATTGAATTGAAGCCAATTGGCTCTGCTTTTGTTAATGTCGGCGGCGAAAAAGTTTTGAGCTTCGTACGAGTCGTCTATTTCTAGTTTTACTATGGGGATAATAAGACGATGATCGAACATAATATTTGCGGCCCAGAGCGATGTGGTCAACTTAGAATCTTCGTTGGTTAGTTTAGCTTTTAACTGGTTAATAAAGGTTTCTTTGTGGGTGGTAACACTCGTAGCGTCTAAAATATCCAAGTGGATATTGGTGTTATGGAGATCACGAAGAATTACTCTGTCTGTCTTGTCACAATACTTAAAGTAATTTTTTTTTATATTTATAGACCTTTTCTTGAACTCTATGTAGTTCGGAAACTTCTTGTTCCTTTTCTTGTAGGAAGCGTACCGATTAAGCACTTGTTCGATTAAGATAACTGGAAGACTTTTGTTTTTGCAGTCCTTAAAAATAGCCTTGAACCAGTTTTCGTCATCTCTGGCCTGTGTTGGTTTGACGGTGGTTTCGTCGGAAAGGGTAATGTAACCATTCTGGTTGCAGATCTTACTTATGAGACCTTCTCGACATTTACCACCGACGACTCTGGAAGCCGCTCGGACCATATTCATTACCTCCAAGGAAAAATTATCCATTAATTCTTCGGAGCCGACCTCTTGGTACCGCAACTTGACGTTGCTGATTTTAATGTGAACTTTCATAATACTTGTTATGTTGCCCTTTCACTCCCTGCGACGCAGAAAGAAGGACGAGCAGCCCATGAAGTTTATCCTTGACATGAGATTGTTTTTTTTCTAAAAAAAGATTTGTGAAGTGTAAAACTAAAAACAACATGGCGACAAAAGAACAATTACAAGATATGGTTGAGGCTCTAACGACCCTTAATACCCGTAGTCTAGATGAGGAGGAGAGAAACGAAGCGGAATACCTCGTAAACGACATCATCATTTCAATCGAAGAATTAATGGATTTTTTCTGATTATCCGATTAAGTTAACCTAACTGCTTGATGAAAAGGGAAGTAAGGTGTCTTTTCCGACAAGCTGAGGGATCAAACACCACACCGGCCCATTAAAAAGAGCGTAAGGCGTCGTTACTGAGGGTCAGGACTAGACAAACGCCATACTGCCACGTCAAAAGAAGGTAAGTTCGCAGAGTTCTCCTTTCTTAGTGGTTGGGAGACCAAAGAACCTGCATTTATTTAATATGTACGAATACAGCGCAGAAGTCTTGAGGGTCGTTGATGGCGACACCGTGGATGTTTTAATTGATTGCGGGTTCTCCACCTTCCGAAAGGAAAGGATTAGGCTTCACGGCATTGACGCCCCAGAAAGCCGGACAAGGGACAAGGAAGAAAAGGTTAGGGGGCTAGCGGCTAAAGCTAGGCTTCAGGAATTAATAAAAAATACTTCTAAAAAAGTTGTAATTAAGACCAAGCTAGATAAAAAAGGGAAATACGGGAGAATCTTAGGCGTTATTTGGGACGAGGGCAAAAAGAAAAATTTTAACAAAATGCTGGTAACAGAAGGCCACGCTAAAAAATATCTTGGGGGAAGCAGGTAAATATAATTTTATTACATTGGAGAATTTCGGGGGTTTTTCAGCTAAACTGTTAAAGTTTTTAAGGGATAATTACCACCACGACCTTGATGGCCTAGTTGCCCGTAAAGACTATCCAGAAGTAGCCTTTACAATGGAGTATCTCGAATGGTTCTTTTTGTTTGGAGGTTTTCTCGGCGTTTTACTCTACAATGACGAGTGGGCAGGGATAGTTGTTTGCTCGAGAAAAAAAATGGTGTTCAATCACAAGATCGAAGAGGTTTTTATCACGGGGCCTGTTTGCGTAAAACCTAAATTTAGATCTATTAGAAATATTAGACGTTTAATTAAAGAATTCGGGGACACAATAAACACCAAATATGGTTTGGTAGCGACAGCCGCAGGAGTAACCGACATGCCCTTTCGTAAACCCCCAATGTATACAGTATACAGGAATTTTAAAGTCGGAATCTGTACAGATATTGAACCCCCGAAGGAAAAAATATTCTCTAATAGTAATTTTCATTTATTGGATACCAACGACTCTTTTTTAGATAGGCATGAGGAGGATGATGGCTGGGTTCTTTGTCAGCCCCAAAAAGTTAATTTTAAAGGGAAGACGTGGAGCCGAGGGGTTATCGTGTCCTATTTTACACAAGGCAGCTGGAACGATTTAGTCTACAAAGCCACGAAAAAAACTTTTTTAAAGAAGTATGACGAAGTAATGCTTGTAGAGAATTATGAAAGAACTTTTGGAAGCATGAAGAAAATGGGTTTTTCTCAGAGCTATCTTTATTCTCTTTACTTTTATTCTTCAAAGCCCGTATATGATCACTATTTATATTATAATATATTCGCTTTTTAAGGTAGTATAAAAGCATGAATGACTGCCAGAAAATAGTAAATAGAGTTTTTGTTTGCTTGGTTATTATAGTAATAGCTATTTTTTTAACTGGATGCCATACGGTTCAGTGGAAGTGGTTTCCAAAAAATGAACAAAACCTCCCAAATAAACAACTTAAAACGGACGCAGAACCATCTGAAACTCTCACGGTTCTGAAGGGTAGCTTTTAATGAGCCACAAGTGGCAAGATTACGTGACCTCTCCCGCTGACACCGACTGGAAACTTTTGTTAATGAAAACCCTTAATTGTTTTGGGCATATGCACGATGATTGGTACGAGCAGTATTGGGCTAAGTTTGGTGTTACCAGAGAAGAAGGGAAAAGAATACTCGAAGAATACGAAAGATATGAACAAGAAAAAGCCAAATAAACACGATAAATGCGTATTATGTGGAGAAAAAACCGAGTACGCGGAGATGGATTACGTTAATGCCCGTAACTTTTATGTCGATGGCTCAGGGCAATTATGTCAGGCGTGCTTCGATGAGGAGTACCATTGCAAACGAAAAAATGCGAAATAAACATGCACCGCATTTGGTTGTGGTGTAAATTATGATCACGAATGAAAAGCTTCACGTTAAAAGTTTTAAAAGAGACAAAGCTAGAAAACGGCGACTCAGAGATAGAATTTGGATTTGATGACGATTTCGTTGAATTCTACGAAAACAAATTTAAAAAAAAATTAACACAGGAAAACTTCCAAGAGATGATGCTTGAAGCTATAAAGGAGAAGGCCGAAGAAGGAGACGGCTTAGACAAATACATGAAGAAAACTTTCAAAAAAGAACTTCTATCGTTAATCAACACCTACTGTATGGAAGCTGATTCGGACACCCCAGACTATATACTAGCCGAGTACATGATACAATGCTTAAAGTTGTTTAATAAATCAACCCAAGCGCGAGACATGCACATGGGGATAAAGTAACACATTGGCATTAAGTAATAACATAAAACCGGTACTACGGTATGAAAACATACAAAAATGATGGAAAGAATCTTTCAATTATGAGCGAAAAAACGCCAGACAAACACTATGAAAAAAGAGGTTAAAATGTTAACGGAAGTTTTGGATATAATTCAGAAGAAGAGAAAACAAATTAATTTTGACAGCAACGCGGCTAGACAGGAAATAGCCACCGAAGTAGTCCACCAATTACGAAAAAGAAAATGCCAAATAAACAAAATTGAACTGTGAACGATAAAACGCCAAATAAACACATATTTTATGGCGACTCCAATGAGTGCAGAAAGTCTCTTGGAAAGAGGTTATTGCTGCGGATTAAAATGTAAAAACTGCCCTTATTTCCCTCGGCACATAACAGGAAACAAAACGATTGTGAATGATAAAACGCCAAATAAACACTATTTTATTTCCTCGCGCTCTTATTCCTACGATGGACAAAGGAATGAGTGGGAAGAATTTTCTGATAATTTTTGTTTTTTAGAAAGTGATGATGCTGAAATCTATTACTTTAATGCAGAAGACGGTAAAAATTTTTTTTATGAGCCAAACGAGTAATATTTTACCCTATGTTAAAAACCTTTCTTTTACCTCTATAAAAATCTTTTTTAAGAAAAAGTAAAAAAAAGGGTTGACAACGCTCCCCGCTTCATTTAAGATGGGTTTTCGATATGATTACTACATCATCACAAACCACATTGAAGCAGTCGGACGATTTCAAATCGTTCCAGTTCGGAATTAAAGAGTCAGGTTTATCCCATATCTTTAATGTCCTACGAAACCAACTCTATTCAGATAAGGTTTTGGCAGTCATTAGGGAATACTCTTGTAATGCCGTTGATGCCCATACAGAAGTGGGCAAGGCAGATATTCCTATTAAGATAACACTCCCCACACAACTGACTCCAGAATTTAAGGTGAGGGATTTCGGGAGAGGATTAACAGAAACCGAGATTGCTGAAATCTACGCAATGTACGGTGAAAGCACCAAGCGCGGCTCAAACGAGCAAATTGGACAATTAGGATTGGGTTGTAAATCGGCATTTGCTTATGGTGATAATTTCATTATTAACTCGTTTGTTAATGGAGAGGAGACAACTTACAATGCCTTCATTGATCCTTCTGATATTGGACAAATCTCCAAGATGGAGAGTAAAAAAACCAATCAGCAAAGCGGGGTTGAAATTGTGATCCCTGTTAAGTCTGACGATTTTACCGAGTTTTATGACAAAGCAGTAGCTTTATTCAAGTATTTCAAGGTTGTTCCCGATGTTCGCGGGGCAAACGCCGATGACCTTAAACGGGAACTAGAAAAGTCTAAAGTTATCATTAAAAAGGACAACTGGAGATTGGTTGAGGGAGAGTCTCATGCGATCATGGGTAACATTTCGTATCCGCTTGATTCTGGCGCATTGAATATAGGATGGCAAGACGAGAGGGCAGAGTTACTTTCAAGTGGGGTTGAGATTGATTTCAATATTGGCGACTTGGAGATTTCCGCGAGTCGAGAAGCCTTACAGTATACAGAGAAAACCAAGATGGCAATTATAAGCACCTTGGAATCTATAATCAAGGCGTTGCCCGATGCGCTTGGGGAAAAATTTAAGGAGTGCGAAACATTGTGGGACGCAAAGATACTATACAATGATGCTTTTAAGCATGGGGGTTTTGGGGGCAAAATCAAAAAGATTGTCAACACTAAAGGTATAAGCTGGAATAACCTCAAAGTTAAAAGCGGGATATTCGATAAGCAAAAATGGAGAGATTCAGACATCGAGTTGAAGATATTTGCCAAGCCCAATAGCTACAACAACAATAAAAGAGTTAGGGGGCAGGAAGCGCAAAACATTTTCGCCAAAAGTAATGCTCTTGTAATTATCGACGATGCACCAACCCATCATGGTAGGTTGAATCGTATTGCCCCTTTGCTTGAAGATTACGATGGTAGGGATAAAGATGCTCCGATTTATGAGACAGTTTACTTGATAAACTATCGTTCAGCTAAAGCCCAAAAAGAATTTTTATCAGAAAGAGATTTCGACTTTCCCGCAAAGAAGTTGACTGAGTACCCCAAGGTTGTATTACGCGACATTTACCCAAGTAACGCAACTGTTTCGGGAGGGAGTTCGGGAACTAAAAACACAAAGCATAGCACGAAGGTTTTCTCCTTGGATAAGGAATGCGGTCATGGACAATGGCACACTTGCAGAAGTGATTTCTTTGAGTCGGAAACGGTTGATCTCGACAATGACAAAGGTGTTTACATTTTTGTAAGGAAATTCTTCTACGGTGAAGATGATTGTGATGCTGAAGATAATCATCCGAGCAAATTGGTCAATGCAGTCAAAGCGTTGGAGAAAGTAGGTATTGACGTTCCAACAATTCACGCCTTCAAAGTTACCGAAAAAACCGAGAATGCAGTCGAGGGAGACAACTGGACTTACTTTGAAGATTGGGCTAGGAAAGAGTTCCAAAAGAAAATTGAGTCAGAAGGAGTCGAACAGGAATTGTTTGACAGATTATCTGCCAAGGTTCACTCAAAGAACATTGATCGACTCGATGAGTATTGCGAAGCGTTCATTGAATTGAATAATAGGGCAGAAGATTTCGATAAAAGATTGCCAGAAGATTCAAGCGCGAAAAGTTATGTGACCAAGTATGTGGAAATGGCGGGGGAATCTGCTGACGATAGCCCCTTGGGTAAGTATGAATCGGCATTGTGTATATTCAAAGGCTTGACTCCAGTAGATCGAGGTAGAGGTCACGATGAAGAAAATCAAGTCTATCGCAGAGGATTTTTTAAGGATATGGAAGCAACGCACGATCTGAATAAATTGTGTAAGGATTGCATGAAGAAATATCCAATGATGACCTTCATGGATGACAACCATTTCAACTGGCGTTTCACTCCAGAGTCGGTAAAGGAAACCATCAATTATATAACAATGATTGAGGCTACCTACAATGTTAAAAAAGAGATAAACGAATCTAAAAAAAACATTTTTGATTGTGTCGAAAAATTAGAAAAAAAAGCACTTGACAAACAACCCCAACTAAACTAGACTAGGTAAAGTTATTATTATAAGCACTATGATACCATATATACTGACAGACAACTCCTTGACCATCGTAGTAGATGGTAAGGCACTCACGATGGAAAGTTCAAACCCATCGTTCAACGAGGCAAAGAAATTACTTTCAGAAGAAAAGTATAATGAGTTGCCTGACTTGTTCGACACTCCAAAAGCAGTCGAACGCTTCGCGGAAGGAAACATCAAGGTTTCTGATGGTGAAGTCTCCTACAAAGGAGAAGTGATCCACAATCATGTTGTAGGCCGAATCCTTGACTTCATGCGACAGGGCTTGCCCTACAAGCCTCTCACTCGATTTGTTGAGAAGCTGATGGAGAATCCTTCTCGCAGGGCAGTTAATGAACTGTACGCTTTTCTTGAGCATAAGAATATGCCGCTGACTCCCGATGGAAACTTCCTCGCATATAAAGGAGTGCGTAGTGACTTTACCGATTGGCATTCTGGTCAATTCACCAATAAGGTTGGTGATGTAAACGAGATGCCTCGCAGGAATGTTTGCGACAACGCGAACATTGGATGCTCTGACGGTTTCCATGCTGGCTCATTAGACTATGCGAGGCAGTACGGTAATGGAGGTCACTTGATGGTTGTCGAGATTGATCCTGCTGACGTTGTAAGCGTACCATTGGATTGCGACCAGCAAAAACTTCGCACTAGCAAGTACAAGGTTGTTTCTCTTTTCGAGAAGAAACTGGAAGAACCAATGTGCGACGATTACGGGGATTACGAAGGTTGTTACGAGGATGACTCCGAGGATGACTGCGAGGATGACTGCGAGGATGGATTCGACCAAGACAGCTACGAAGCGGGATACGAAGCCGCAAAGAATGATTTGGTGAAGTTTGCTAAAAGTAGCCCCAAAAGGGATGCTCAAGGACGCTTCGCTAATAGCTAGAGATGTAGTAGTCATAGCATGACCTTGTTGGAGCATTTGAGTGTTATTAGCCTTTCTTCTCATTGTCAGTCTCCCTCAAGGTTTTTCTACTACGGTTAAAAAACAATTCCGAAAAAGCATTAAAATAAATTTTATGATTACTACAAAAGTTGAGACATTTTTTGATTCGATCAGAGACAAGGATATTGAATCATATAATAATTATTGGGCCGAGTTGAAACCTCAAACAGAGGTCGCCGCTTTCAAAAGATACTTGTTCGCCTTCATGTCGGTTCACACAACATGGAAGAACAACTGCAAAGGATACAATGCGATCAAACAATTTAACAAATGGACGCTCGAAAAAGGAGAGCAACTCCAACTATGGAACTACGATTCGGACGCTCTGTTCAAGCGGATTGAAGAAACAAGGGTTGGTATGCAGAACAACAGAACTAATTATATCGGCCTTTTTAATGATACTTTTTGGGATTCTCCTAGTGAGTTTGTCGCTCGTAATTCTGATGAAGGATGGGGCGAGTGGCGCGATAGGCTTGCCAAGAAGATTCTGGGGTTGGGCAAAGCGAAGGCTTCATTCGCGGTAGAGATGCTTTATCCAATGGAGGCAAAGGTCGTTTGCATGGATACTCACTTGTTTCAAGTCTATGGATTGAATCAAACCAAGGACGCTAAAAAGTATGAGACTATTGAAGCTGATTGGATTGAGCGTAGTGAGAAAAGAGGACTAGCACCATACATGGCACGATGCCTATATTGGGATAAGAACCAGAATCGTAAGAACTCACGCTATTGGAGCAAAGTATTAGAAGCATGAAAGAATACGAATTTTTAACTTCATGTAAATTATGCGGGGAATCAGTAAAAATCCCACAAGAAGAACACCTTTTGGCAGATGACAACATTCATGTCGAGTGTCAGATAGATAAAGAAGAATACGAGAACGTATCGCCGCTAGATTTTTTTTAACAAACACAAACAAACAAAAGAATGAAACATACAGCAAAATGGATTCCGTTGCCTACCCAACCTATTTCAGAGGGGGAAGCGGCGACAACAAACAGACTGAGGACTTATTCCATAAAGATTAAGCTGGATGCCCCTCATCCATCCCCTATAACCGCAACCACACGAATTATAGATGGAGAGTTTGTATGGGAGAGGCTAGTTACTTGCAAAGGACGAGCGGAGGCAGTTTCTATTGCGGGAAATTGGTTTCAAGACTTACGCCGAAAAGGAGGCGTTGGAAAGGTTCTTGTCGGAATGGGAGCGCATCAACGTGTAACTGTTGATGATGTCGGAAACGAATGTTTGTACGGTTCTAATTTCAAACCTTACATAAGCAACAACCGCTTACTTGACAAGGAAACCATAGAAAGAGTTATTGAACAATCCAAGGGGAATCTGAAGATCAACGATACCCCTGTTGTGAAAGGCAAAGTGCATCCGTCCCTAATATGGGCGACTGATAAAAAAGTAAATTCTCTTCCCATAAAAATAGGTTTTTCGACTTACGCCGAGCCAGATACAGGGGGGATGAAGGAAGCTCTCGCTAAAGCAGCAAAGCGAAGTTCTGCTAGGAAGAGGAGAAACGAGCCTTCATGGTTTGAGGACGCAAGAAGCCTAGAGCCAAAACTTCTCATTAGGAGAATGAAAGACAAAGGACTTCTGGAGAGTAAAGAAACCTATTCTGACAGTATAATTAGAAGGCTCAAAAAAAGCGGAAAGAGCAAACAGGAGTTAGAATGATAAAAAATCATATGACAGAAAAACAAAAACTTATATCCCCTCAACATAGGAAAAGGCTGACAAAGGAATATCCACATTATGTCGATTGCAAAAGTGCGCGGAGTTTCATTGGTGATATAAATGAACAGGCTTTGTTCGCAGATGGATTTGATAATGCGATTATTGGTTACGATGCTAATGGTTTTTGTGTTGTGTACGATTACGATAAATGTCTCAAGGTTTTAATTGAGAGGGATGATATGAGTTATCCAGAAGCTCACGAATATATGGAGTTTAATGTTGTATGCTCTTTTGTCGGGGAGTTTACACCGATATTTATTCACTCGTTGACATGAGTAAAAAAGATCCAAAGCTAAATCGCTATACCGACATTGAATGTGAGGTATGCGGAGAGATCATAGAAGGTAAGTGGGACTCTCAAGTTTATTTGGGGATGGAAACGGGGGAGTTGTCAACAGATTCAATACATCGTTGGTTGATTTACGATAAACATATCAAATGTTCTCCGAGTCGAGCGCAAAGGATAGTGCATCCGAAATATCCAACGGTTGTGGATGAAAGACCGCAATTTGATTGGCGACCAGAAGCGAATAACGCTTGGACAGAACAAAAGCGCAATGAATTTAGGGAACTCTATACTGACGCTTGGGTCAGGTTGCAGGAAAGATACAACCCAAGTTGGGAGGTTAAATTAACATGAGCAAGAATCATAAAAAAATAAATTATATCGTCAAACTCACAAGAGTTATGGACGAAGGGGAAAGACGCTACTCCGACAAGATAAACCACAAACACTATGCCAAGACGAATATGTACGGCAAGGGAACTAATCGCTTAAAAGAATTGCACGATAAGGATTGCCCTAGAGTAAATGAATTGGCAGTAATTATAGATATGTTTGTGAACAGTTTAGCGGCGGGAGAAAGCTGCATGAAGCGCAGAACATTAGTCAAGATAGGTTACGAATTACTCTCCTTGAGGGATGAGGTTCAAGAGGAAACCCGCAAACGGATGAAGGTGCTTGACGAGAATGGAGAGGAAATTAAACTTTAGTTATGTATATTATATTATCACAAACATCAGATAGGGACGGTTTTCAAGGCCAAGTAGCTCTGAACACCACAAGAATCAACGGCTTTAGGGAAGTTTCCTATAAAGACATTGGGGGCAATTCTCAAAAAGACGGGGAAGGGTATGTGGGAACATATACAGAAGTATTGATGAAGGGAGCTACTGTTTTGGTAGTTGATACAATATCTGCTATACTAACAAAAATTAAAGACACCAAGGCAAACCAATCTGGGGAACTTCCGATGTTCACCGATGTAATAAAATGAAAAAAAGAGATACTAAAGAAGTGATATTAGTAGCCGTAACGGTTATTGCCGCACTCATTGTAGGGTCAGGATGTTCTCATACATGGAACCGTCCTCCTATGGAACCTAATGACCAATATAGGAATATAGCATACAAGTATTATGTAATTGACGCTAATTCAGATATACCAGACGCATTCTTTGAAACTTACAATGAAGCAGCGGTTTATCAAAAAGACTTTGCCGAGCATCACGAATATGTTATAGTCAAGACAGGTGATAAGTACAACGTCTACAACGTGGAACCCATTGAAAATGATATACAAACAGTCCAGAAAAGCCAATAGCTTGGTATTAAGTGTGCTGACAGCAACGCTACTTTTAATGTTGTTGCTGATGGCAGTCGGATGCGTTACCAAAGAGGAACTGGTCTATAAAAAAATCTATTTCTCGGATACGAACGGGGTAGCAACAACAATTTACTACCCAAAGAGTTTTGAGAAAGACCTCAAGACTCCTGATAACGACGAACGCTGGAAGCATATAGCGGCCAAAGATGCTCCTGACAACGGGGTAGCGAAGTTGATGAAAAACGACAGGTAAAGTAAAAATTATATTTAATATGATGTCTATTAAATTTGAAGATGGAGGCCCATATTCTCGCGAATTTGCAGAAAGCGAAAGTGCAGCAACTCATTTCGATAAAAAAAAGGTTGATCGTTGTCCGTCAGACGATTTAGAACAATACCAAAAGAAACCAAAACAAAATGAAAAAAACACTAGCAAACAAGCTGATTGACAAAAAGATAGATGGATACATCAATAAGAATAGGAGACGTGCAAAGGGCAGTAGCCAAGGAATGTCTATTTTTCGGGGATACATCGAAGGAGAACATAAGTGTCATAACCAAACTGTATCTCAATCAGTTGAGCAAGGACGGCTACAAAGTAAGACGGCATAAGCAGACGTTGAATAGTAACGCTACAAGAGTAAATTCCTTTATTAAGAGATGAAAATTGAACGTAAACTAAAGTATGGTTCTTTTGGTTGGGACGATGAAACCAAAAAGTTCACCGTCGAACATAAGGGGCAGTCGATAGAGTTGAGCAAGATATACGCTTTCGCATTCCTGCGATTTGCATTTAGCGTTGCCCAAAGGAATTGGTTTCGCAAAATGGCAAAGCCCAAAATTGAGATGCCAGAAACGAAAGAAATCTGCGATAAGAACATCCGAGAGGGAAAATTTGAGCATGAGCAATTTGAGCTACCCAACTTATCTACAGGGACATTTACCAACGAGACACGATACGGAATCTCCAATAATAAACGGTGAAGAAGCTAAACATCTGATGTTAAAAACTACTCTTCCCAACTCTTAAAAAAATAATTTATGGCGCACTTAATCACACTAACAGGAGCAGTTGACGGTCACGAAATGTTATTCAATTTGGATACGGTTGTCTCTATCGAGAAGGGACTCAACTCGACAATCATTGCTACTCGATGGGGCAGCACGATGGTAAGGGAATCCCTTGAATCAATTAGGGAAGCAGCATCATCGACCAACAATGGGATTGACCTTGCTCCCGAAATGGAGTAACTTTGCAAGCATGAACATTTTCGCTACTGACAAAAACCCAGCAATCGCCGCTAGAAACCTATGCGACAAGCATATAAACAAGATGATTGTTGAATCGGCACAAATGTTGGCGAACGCCTTCTCTCTTGAACGCTTGGCAGAAGATGATTGCCCTCGCAGTCAGAAGGGAGGAGCAAGGATTCACGGTTATCCAAAGCATCCCTGCACCTTGTGGTCATACGAAACCAAAGGCAACATGGAGTGGCTAACAGAACACGCAATGGAGATGGGAAGGGAGCGTCAGTATAGATGGCGCGATAAACCAGAACACTTTTCAATCAAATTTATTGCTTGGTGCTTTATGGCTATCAACGATTCTCTTGCTCCAAAAGGTGATCGTACCGACTTTGCAATCGCAATTTCTGACGACAAAAATTGCCGCGATGTTGATGGATTTGATGGATTTTCGACAGTAGACAAGTACCGATCATATTACAAACATGATAAACCGTTTGTAAAGTGGACAAAAAGGAGGCAACCAGCATGGTTTTAATTCCAATAGCAATCGCACTAATAGCAGGATTCTTCTTCGTGAGATGGGTAGTAAATTCAGAAATATGAAAGAGATACAAAGGACACTACGGCCCGATACAAAGTATTTGGAAAAGTGGGATAAGACAGTTGAGATGGTGCATTGGGAAGGCAATTCCTTTGTTAAGAGGCATCCACACATTGACCCTGCTAAAATCATAGCTAAAGGTTCAACTGACAATTTTCCCGCCGATGCAATTACCGTCAGGTTTCGCAACCAGAGGACGAAGGAGGTAGGAGTTTATTTCTATGGGGAAAAGAAAACAAGCACATGGGGTAATACCTCGACAGGAACCCCATATACTTACATTGATAAAAAACTCCGAGTAACCTTACCAATGACTCGTTATAATGGTGATTCTTTTGGTTTTTCATTTCAAGGGGATTTACCTTCAAATATGGACATGGAGAGTCTTAAAATAGCATTGGATTACATTGAGGGTACTATAAATGAAATCAAATAGCATGAAGAAGAAATACCAACGACTTCAAAAGGAACGAGAGGAAATGTGGGAAAGATTAGGCATGAACTGGAGGGAAGACAGTTGCCTACCGACAGAAAAAGAAAGAGCAACCACTACATTTATTGCCAAACTCATCAAATGAAAAAGAAAAGAAAAACCCCCATTAAGTTGAGACTACTAGGAGCAATAGTTACGGAAGGCATTAGGGTAAACGACCTAAAGCTAAACATTTTTGAAATGAAGAAGGAGTACGAGGTTCATGCGTCATTTGAAAACGATGAGAACATAAAGCATAGGTTGGACGTAGCCATGAGTTATTTGGGGGATGAAGGATACTTCGACAAGCCAAAGGAAGTAAAAATCTATGGAAAGGCATGGGGGAAAAGAAGTAATGAATAAAAAAGAAATTATTGAAAAGATAGTAGCAACTACTGGTTGTTCCGAGGAAAAGGCTAAAATGATTTTTGAGAAAGCTATTCAAAACAAGGATATTGTAGCCACACTAGATTGGGAATGGGTAATCAACCGATTGGTAATTGGTGCTGTAATCCTTATGGCACTTTGGGCGTTATGGAAAAATATCGGATAAAAAACACTTCCGCTGATCTATAAAAATAATTTTTACTATGGGAATAAAACAACGACTACAAGCCGCAACCTCTGAAAAAGAGGTGGATACCCTACTACAGAAGGGAAAGTGCCATACGGGCGCATCAGAGGCCACTAAACGCCGCTGGAAGAAAGAAGCTCAACGAGCATTGAAAAGGATAAGCACAAAACAATGAAAGTTAAACTAAATCAAGCAGAACAGTATCAAGCGATTTATTACGGGATATACAAAAGCCTCCCAAAGTGGAGGCAGGAACTGGTGGATCAGAAAGATGAGAGACAAATTACAGCATTAGCAAAGGAGGTAATAGAATATGCCGAAAAAGAAGAAAATTGAAACAGTCACCATAGAGGAAATGAGAGCGCAGATATTGATTTATTCTAAAACTGCAAGTGATTTATCCATTTCTCGTATTTACGAAACAATAACAGGAAGAACCGCCGCTCAAAAGATGGATGACGGTTCAATCAGGCTCGTAACATAACATAAGAATTTTTTTGGAAAACTCCAAAAGATATAACTAGAATAATAAACAGTATGGCAGAAGATACCAATACATCAGACGGAGCGGGGCAGGAAACTCAACAGCAGTTGCCGCCGCTATTTAACGCAACCTTGGCCCAGCTATCAGCCGATAGGGAGAATGCACTAGCAGTTTTAGAAATGCTATTCAATCGCTCTGTCGGAATTGGCGACCACACGAACATCGTGGAGGAAATCACCAAGACCGCAAAGAAGCTTGCAGATGCAACTGGAACTATCCAAGTGCTTTCGCAGACATTCGGTCAGCAGGGCCAGCAAGGCTCAACAGAGGGAGGCCCACAAGTAGTTGGCGATCCTAACATTTCAACCCAAGGCTAGAGTTTTCTTTAGTTTAAGGCGAAAAAACAAGCCTACTCCCTGCAATGGGGAGTAGGTTTTGTTCGTATATGCAGTAACAGTACATAAAGTACAAAAATTACAAACAAGTTATGAGGCATTAACATGGAGATACTAATAGGTTTAATCATTGCTGTAGTATGGCAGATAAAGAGTAGTAGGCTAGAAAAAGAAATTGATGATAATTAGATAATGATAGTAATAGAAAGAAAAAACATATCATTCAAGACAAACAAGGCTAGATAAAAGGATATAAAGGGTTGTGTTCTTTTTATATTAGTAAAAATAACAGTAAAAAGACTTATTTATTCTTCATTCCTCCTACTCCATCCACCTTACAGTTCAACACAAACCAATAAAAAACAACCAAACTAAAACCAGTTTAAGTTCTATAATAATCAATTGTGAATCAATTTTTTACAAATACGGTGCTAATTGTGAATGATTTCCGTCTAAATACGGTTGATTATTGAAAATTAAAAGCCTAATTTCATTGGGTTTTTTGTTAAATAATTATAGTTTTTCATAGGGGTAAATACAAATCAATTATGAACGACTTTTTCCGAAATACCGAAAGTTAATTATGAATCAAATTCAATCAAATATGCGCCGCCTTAAACTTTACTTTTACTAAATAAAATAATAATAATCTCGCGCTTTAAATATTAGATTTTAATAAAGTGATATTTTTGCGGAATGGATAATAATGATGCTTTTGAGATTCATTAAAATAATTTTTTACGTTTTAACAGATTTTAGCTTTTTTTAACTTGACTCCAATCCCCGCTTTCGGTATCCTAATTGTCTGTTATGAAACAGCTAGGAGGAGTTACATACATCGGAGTATCACTTAAAGACTTGAACAAATACTTTAAGGATGATGCTGTTATTCACGTTAGTAAGAAGTTTCTAAAATCATATGAGATGATTTCTGGAATTACTGAACAATCCAAAGTTATATCAATGAACATTATTGATAAAACTAATAATGAAGCAGAACCAGTTGTGCAAGAAATCGGTGAGACGATTCAATTGGAAAGAGAAGTACCCGCTCCCGTGGATATTAAAGAGTCCAAGGGAGATTGGTAAAAATAAAAATTATCTTTTTGGGACTTGACTCAGGTTCCGAATTGAGCTAATATCTAAATCAGTTATGACTACTACATCTAACTCATCCGTTCCAACACTTCCTCAAACAAAGAGGGACAACCTAGACAATCTGTTCCCTTCTATTATAGGGCAGCATCCAACCAAGCGTAAATTTGAATTTTATATCAAAGCGTTTGAGAGGATCGGCATTGTACCCAACATTATGATTACTGCGCCGAAAGGTGCTGGTAAGACTATGTTGGCAAGAGCATTCGCAAGAAACCTTGTGATGCCGAACACGATGGAACCCAAGCGTTACATCGAGATAAATTGTGCTACGATTAAGAACCTTCGTCAGTTCGTGGACATGATAATGACTCCTTACATGATAGATACAGAGGCAACTTTCCTCTTTGATGAGTGTCACATGATCCCCAAGGACGTAACGATGGCTTTGTTGACGATCACTAATCCAAACAAAGAGAACCATAACACATTCAGTTATGACGGTCAGGACTTTGAGATTGATTTCAAAAAACTGACATTCTTGTTCGCGACAACCGAACCCCAAGAAGTATTCCATGCTTTAATAGATAGGATGGAGAGGATTGATCTTGATGATTACTCCTATGATGAATTAGGCCAGATATTATTATTAAATACTGATAAAATTAAATTTTCTGGCGACCTAGTGTTTAAGCGTATTGCCCCTACATTGCGGGGTAATGGTAGGTCAGCACAAAAAATGGCAACTAATATCATCAATTATTGCGCCGGTAACAATAAAAAAACATTTAAGTTGTTAGATTGGAACTCGCTTTGCAGGACATTGGACATTCTGCCTCACGGCTTGAATAAAAATGAGTTGAAATACTTGAAGGCATTGGTCAAGAATGGTTGCACCAGACTGTATAACCTCGCCGCCAAACTCCAGATGACTCGCGCCGCCATTCAATCAGACTGCGAAGTTTATCTGCAAAAGCTCAACTTTATTGAATCTTCTGCTCACGGTAGGCAGTTGACGGTGGAGGCAAGGGAAATGTTTGACAAGCATCCAGAATTATTGGACAAAAAGTAATTAGGGTTATAAGATAATAATGTATGAGAAATACATCTTATCGAGTTAATGTAACGCAAGAGGGCAATTCACTCAAGGTTGATTCCGTTGAGAAGTTGCGCAAGTTCAACCAGCACAGAAGTGAGTACGAGTCAGTTGCGAAGTCAACTTTCTCCGTTTCAAATAAGGACGTTAATACCTTGAAATTTTCCAAGCGAAAGTAATTCCCCCCCTCAGGTGTAACAGTAGTCCTCATAACGCTACGACTCCCCACTCTTCGGAGTGGGGAGTTTTTTTTGTTTAAATAGTAATTGATAAAATACGAAATAATGAATCCGAAATAAATAATTGCGAAATAATGAATTGTAAATAATAAAATTATAAATAAGTGAATTGTGAATAGTTAAATATAAATAAGTAAATAGTAAATAAATAAAGGCGAAATAAGTGATTGCGAAATAAGGAACCCGAAATAAATAAATAACAAATAAGTATGTTGATTGCCCCACGAGATGATAAATCTGCATGATAATACAATGTATATACAAATTTAAAAAAAGAAGTCGTAAGTCACTGATTACCAAGGACTTAGGGCCGCCGCGCCCCCCCGCCGCCGACGTAAGTCATTGGTGCCCAACGACTTACAACATGGATTATTTAAAAAAATAATCTATTGTCAAGCATAAAATTTATTAAAAAAAGTTACATTTAAGGGTTGACGGGAGGAGGTTTTTAACATAGTCTCGGGGGCGTTATGACACGTTACATTCACAGCAATTGCAGCTACGTTCAGAATTATGAAGAGGGAACCTATACATTTACCGGCCCGTGTCGGGTAACCGGCAAGCCCTATAGTGTGACAATATTGGGGTGCGAACTTTGGGACTTAAACCAAGGGGCATTGATACAAGACGCACTAAAAACTGTAAACGCAGAGGACAGGGAATTTGTTTGCAGCGGGACAAGCCCCGAAGGGTGGGAAAAGATATTCGCATAAAAAATATTTTTTTGGTTGACTCGACTCACAAATTAGATTATACTTTTTGCAGTTATGGAACTACTACGCATCTCATTTGAAAACGCAAAGCTAAAGGGCATCTATCACTTTTCCCTTCCTAGCGGTCACAGTTGCCCCGGTGCAAAAAACTGCTTAACTAAAGCGGACAGGGTAACGGGAAAGCTCACGGATCAGCAGACAGAAGTGGACGGAATTACTTTTCGTTGTTACGCGGCAGGAATGGAGAATAGGTTTCCTAAAGTAAGAGCCTCACGCTGGCGCAACTTTGATTTGTTGAAAGAAAAGAAAAGCACAGCAGAAAAAACACAGTTAATCGTCGAGAGTATAAAAGCCACGGGATTGAAACGGGGCGGCACGTTGCGTGTGCATATTGGGGGAGATTATTATTCGCAGAGTTATTTTAACGCATGGATGAAAGCGGCAAGCTATTTTCCGAACGTGGTTTTTTATTCCTATACCAAAAGCATCAAGTTTTTGTTGGAGTATGCCACCGCAGTCGGTTTGCCAAAAAACTTTGTTTTCACCTGCTCGCGTGGTGGAAAGTATGACAATTTAATTCCCTCGACTATGGTCAAGTCGGCCAAGGTTTTCTTTAACAAGGACGAAGCCGACGCCCTTGGTTTAGAGATAGACCACACCGACGATTTGGCTATTTCAGGTTCTGACGACTTCGCGCTTGTGATTCACGGAGCGCAGCCAGCGGGGAGTGAAGCCAGCAAAGCCCTTTCAGCCAATAGAAAAAAAGGCTTTACAGGGTACAGCGCAACCGCTAATGTCTGACCCGTGGAGCATATGTGGCTTGTGGTCGGGTTGGCTTTGGGTGTTTTCCTATGGTATCAGTCTCAAGAACCAAAAGAATGATAAAATACGCGATACAACAAGAGGGCGAGGATAAAGTAGCACTTGCAATTATCGGCGACGATATGACTGAGATAACCCAGCACTACTGGGGGTTTTGGAATTATGGCGCAACCTCTGGCAAGGATTTGATTTGGTCAAACGATGTAGTAAAACCTTACTTGGGATATTTTTGGACTAGTAAAAAAAGATTAAGGTCGTCAATAGAGTTGGCAGCGTTTTATACAATTTGTAATAAACATGATAACGACTTGTCGAGTTTTAAGGGAAAGCGTGGGGGTGTTCAGTCTTTAGTAATGGAATTAGCAGATGATAAAATGGCAGAATTAAAACCTATGCGTTTTTTACGGTCGAGGATAGGCTTCCATGCTTACGGCATGGGAACGATAGTGGCGGAGAATCTTACAGATTATTGTAATGACAAAGAGAAATAAATATAATATAAATATGGCAGACAGGGAAATCTTTCAGAAGGGCAAAAAAGCAATAAAGAAATATAGTGTGACACTATTTGATATAAAACAGCGGGATGGATATAAATCTGAAAGGGTGCAAATAGCTTGGCGACCCGACTGGCAGACCAGTCACGCCCTATTATTTGAAAATCCCAATCATATAAATTTGATTCCCCAGCTCTTGGAGGAGGCGGGGTATTCCAAACAAAAGAAGTCAGTTTTTTAAAAAGCGTTGGCCTAAGTCGTTGTGGCGCAATGACTTACGGCCGCGCGGCCCCCCCGCCCCGGGCCTAAGTGCTTGATAGTCAATCACTTAAGCACTCGTTATTTAAATTAAAAAACCCCCGAATCACTATTAAATCCGTTTAAGCCTTTGTGGGTGTGAGGCGCTAACTCTTGGCCGGTATTAAGAAGTCCGTCCTTACGATCTAATTCTGCATTCCAAACCGATGTTGGAATAAAGACCTTTTTTTTAGTGGCCGTGCTAAATTTCTGTTTACGATTTTTCTTTTTTTGTTTCATGATTAAATATCCCCCACCCCTTGCGGGGCGGGGGTGTGGTGTGTTCCCCTATACCGTCACTTCGACGGCGACCTTTTCCTTCTCCGGAACTCGTTGGGTGAGTTTGGCGAAGTGATCTATTTTGGTGTGAGCCTTGGTCAGGTTCTTGAGAACCGATTGACTCACGCGTCGTGCGTACTCGAACTTTCCACCCTCGACATCACGCGTGAGGTGCTGCGTGGTGGCGTTGTACAGGTTGTATAGGTTGCGACTCTTGTCCTCTTCAAAGCTGGGTGCGTCCCAGATCATTTGAATGGAATCCTTCATCGACTCGGCCAGAACCTTTTTGATGGCCAGATTGTCGAGGATGAGACCGCCCTGCTCCTGCGTGATCTTGTGACCAGCCAGAACGCCGAAGTCCTTGACAGACTCCTCGAACTTCAATTGACACGCGCCAATTGATTGCTTGATAAAGCTAAGGTCTAGCTTGTGACTGTGCTTTTTGGTCACGTCGGTGTCAGCAACCAATGACGTCATACCATTCAAGCAGACCAAACGGAGAAGCCCAATGGAGAAACTAACGCCGCAAGTCCTGTCGAACGAGTTGTTCAGGATCAACCGCATCCCCGCACCGTCACCGAGGGTAATCGGCTTAACTACTGAAGGGAAGTCATACACACCATAAAAACGTGCCCCATCGCGAGCCACCAACTTTTTGCTGGTGAAATCGCCCAATCCGCTCACATTACTAAGCGCGTCCTCTACTCTTTCCACAAGATCCGAATTCTGAACAATCTTGTACTGCTTTGTGCTGGTTCCTAATAACCTACCGTTATCAGAGCGATAAATCCCCATAACAGGAGACTTGCCCATTTTCGCCGCTTTGAATCTTCCCTTGCGGGCTGAATACAAAGGCTCTTGCACGACTTCGAAGTCGTACTTTTCCTCTACTGGTCTTGTTGTTCTGCTCATGTTTTTAACGTGCCTTTCTTAACACGCGTTTATTCTATTATATTTAAGCTGTGGAGTCAACCCCTTTTTTGATAAAAGTTTTTTTTATCTTAGTCATTTTTTGTGAGAAATTCATAAGCGTTATCGCAATTGGTAAAAGCCATCATCAGCATTTTACTAACTGGGTTGGTTGCATATGGGTGCGACCAGACGCACGTCCACCCTTTTTTTGCAAATTGTTTTTCGAGATAGGGTTCAAGGTTTCGCCCATAATGTCCCTTTCCTCTACTGTCGCAAATTTCCCACGGGAGGTCAAGCGAGCCACGCCCAGAGGTATGGTAGAAAGTGACCACTACCACCGAGCCTTTGGCGCATTGTTGCGTGGATTCTTTAATTCGTTCGTTTGTTGCTGCGCCGCAGTAATCGCGCCAGAGAAACATAGGAAGAACGCCTTCGTTAAAGTCTACAATTTTCTGCATCATTCCATTTGAGGGCATTTCTACATTTTGATAACTTAAAACGTCCTCGTGTTGATCGAGAAAATTTCTTGTCTTCCGATTCGTAACTGCATTTTCCCAATAGACTTTATAGTCGTTTTCATAACAGAATATTTTTACATCTTGTTGCTTGGCCCTTTCCGCAATCTTCCGCTCCAACTTAAAGCCGCGAGCGGGTAAACCAACGAAAGCCTTTTCTTTTCCCTTGTGGAATCTTTCATAGTTTGCCTCCAGTCCATCGACCATGTGACGTGCTTTAATTTTTTCCCGGTTCTTTTCAATGGTTTTATTGAATTTTGTCATATTTTCATTGGTTTTATGCCGAAGGGTTTTATCCCCTCGGCACAGGAAAAGAGTGACAGAATAAGAGAGTTTTGACAAGCATAAAAAAAACTTTTTTGACGAAGGTTTTTTTGTTTAACGCTTGACTTTTTTGAACGAAACTTTAAGACGGTCCATGTTAAGTCACTGATTACCAACGACTTAGGGCCGCGCCGGGGGGGCCGCGGCGGCGTAAGTGCTTGATAGTCAATGACTTAGGACTTTAGATTTTAAAATTATAAAAAAAGCCCCCCGCTATCACGCGGGGAGCTTTTGAATTATTTACCTGTCACTATTTTCTTGACATTTTCGGGAATTCCCGTTTCCCAATCTGTGTCAACTTTTTGGCCAACAGCAAAAGCGTATTTAAACCTTTTGCCCATTTGCTCCTTGATTGACCTTTGAAGGGTGGGGAAGAACCCCCGCACCTTTGGATTTAACCACTCTTGGCATTCGGCCTCTTTGATTAAAAACTTTTTCAAGTCTTTTTTCATTTGTGTTTCCGATTCCCTTGCTTTTGTTTCGCTGCTATGCGATGCCGTAAGAACGACGAAGCACGAACTCGAACCTCCGAGGCTTCTTATCCTGCTCATTACATGGTGACAAAAGCCGATCTTGACAGTTCCGTCACCATAGAAAGCGCAGTAAGTCTCTTCTTTCGGTGGTCTTTTTTTAGTCTTTGACATCTGGGGTGTATGTTTTGTTAGTTATAAAGGCTTCGACCGCATTAGTCATCTCCGTGAACCAGAACTTTATTTCACTATGACCTTTCATTAATTTCTTATAGACTTTTGCGCCCAAGTCCGAAGCTTTTGACGAGGCTTTTATCAACAAAACAGTCTCAGCAAGACCGTTCATCCTCAGAGGGCTAGTGTTTCGAGAGCGTATTTTCACGTTAACATTTAAAAACTTGTTGTAGAAGTCTTTTACTTTCTCAGGATTGTCCTTGAAAGCTATGACAAGGGGAGCCAATAGGCCAATAGATTTGTATCCTTTTTTTGAGCTTCTATTTTTAAGAAAATAGTCGATAGCTTCCTTGTTTTGTTTGTGGGTTTTAATAATTTGCTTGTCATTGTACCACGCCCGATCTTGCAGGGAGCCTTTCTTTACCTTATTGCCGTCTAGAGTAATTTGACTCCGCAAAACCAATCCCGCTATGTCGGCGCGGAACTTTGAGGCTACATCTGATTCGTCAACAGGAAACTCGCCGGAGAACTTCAGGCGTTGCCCTGTTGTGCGTGAGCGTGAAACGTCTATTTTTTGAACCGATTTATTACGGCAACCAGTTTTTAGCAAAACTTTAGCCTCTTTGCCCGCAGCGACTATACCCGCAAGAGTATGCTGTCCGTCTATCATTATGCCGTCTTTATTGAAAGCGACATTGGCCGATTCAAAAAACCAGTCATCCCCTTGTAGTTCGTTCTTGATCCTGTTAACAATCCGCGGATCAATTCGGCGATTTGTTTGAATGTGTGTGTCATCTTTGACAATGCTATTTCGGTGCTTCAAAATGTCCATTGCTTCCGCAGGGGTCATGTTGAAAACCTCAACACCAAACTCGCTTTGCTTGAAGCCATTCCCATCAGAAAAACCTTTCTTAAGATGAGCTTTGACATTTTTAGAATGCTGCTTAACATTCTCGATTGTCTTCTTTGTTTCTATTACTGCCTTTAGCAGTGCTTTTGATTTGTCAGTAGTAGTAGTCATATGTTTTTTAGTGTCGAGCTTCAGTGCCTTTCACTTCAAAAAGAATAACAGAATTGGATAAAACGTCAACCCCTTTTTTGATATATATTTTTTTTACTCGTTATTTATTTTTTTATAAATGGCAAAGTTGGCACGGTTCTTTCCGAAAAACCTAAAAACTAAAAACCTAAGTCACTGATTACCAACGACTTAGCTCGGCCGCGGGGGGGCGGCGACGACGTAAGTCATTGATACTCAACAACTTACGACTTGACAAATTAAATTTTAACACGAAAAAAACCCCCTCGGCGTTGGCCGAGAGGGCGGATTAATGTCTACAAACACAATCCTCAGGAGATTGAAAAGCTCCCCTCGGCCATGTCATCAACAAACCGAGAGGAGCGACTCTCCCCATCTTGAGAAAACCAAAAAACTCAAGACAGGGCTGAACCGAGTGTTTTGTTTGGAACTGGCACACGAGAGCCCTTTCCGAACAAGAAAGATAGTATACCACGCTTGGGTGGAGGTGTCAAGTAGTTAGTGACTTCTGCCTTTGAGGCTTTACGCAGGTAGGTGCTGGGTATAGCCAATTGATCCTTCTTATGGCATTCTGTAACCACTCTGGCTTTGCTGAAGGTGTTAGATATTACTCTTTCCACTCGCTCCCGCTTGAGGTTGAAGTAAAGCGATCCATTTCTTATGTCTTTAGTTTTCATAACCAGAGAGAGTATAGGTTAAAAGGGTGTCAGAGTCAACGCCTAAAAAAATTATATTTAAGGGTTGACTTGTGAAACAAATGAGATTATACTGTTTGAAGTTATGAGGGATCGAGAAGAACCAAAAGGATTCATTAGCTGGGAGGACGCGGAACCCCGCAAGATGTACATGGGTTGCCCTGTTGCTCCTGACAGGGTCAAGGTATACTTTAATCTTCAGAAGGATTGCCTTTCTGTAGTTGATACCAGTACAGGCAGGTTATATTGCCATAGTTACAGGGTAGAGCTAAAGGATGCTAGGTTTCACGTTAACGAGAATGGTCGCCAACGTGTTGTCCGCGAGAAGCGCAAAAACGTTCATGCTTATGTTATTGGTACATGGATAAACCAAGGAGACCATCAGGCTTATCGTTTTGAGAAAGGGAAAGATGGTAACATGATAAAGGTTTGGGGTTGCAATTGCCGTAACGAAGGAAAGTATTCTTGGTGCGAGAATTGTATTCCGGAGTTGGGAGAAGAATTTAAAGGCGCGTATTATAATCCTTATAAGTATAAGACTTTTGTAGAGGATATTAGTAAGAAACCAATCTTTAAGTCAAAGAGGGTGATAATTAGAGATAAGACAGCAATCGGGCCGCATTATAATATTTTTTATATTCCAGAACCTAAGAAGAAAAGGCTTGCATGGAATGCCGGGTTGAAGTATACTCATAAGCAGTTAAGGGTAGAGAGAGAGTTAGAAACAAAATCGATATGAACCAAGTAGAAGATGATTGGATGAGGCCGCGAACAAAAGCGGGGACTGAAGAAATGCGGAAAAGGCTTAATGCCGTGAGGGGATTGCTACGATCAGCAGCTACTCAAAGCATAGAGTCACAGATTGCTTCTAAAGTATTTGATGAATACTTCTCTTTCGACTGGGAGGATAGATCTCTTCCGGAAGAAAAGGAAGCTGATTCAGAAAAGAAAAAGCTTGCATTGCCAGACCGCTGCTGATATACTTTGCTTTCCCTTCTGATGGAGGTTAATCAGAAACTGGTTTATTTTATTTCATAATAATGTGCATTTGTCATGTGGTATTGGAGGACTTTACCATACGTCAGGCAGGGCTGACGTTAAAGATTAGGGTAGGAATACAATGCTAATCAACCCCTGACACTTTTTAATTGTTCTTTGAATTTCGAATGGTGCAGATTGCTATTAAGATGCAACCTTTTCTGTCGTTTCTTTCTTTCTGACAGGCGGTTTAAATTCCGCGTTGTAGAAGCATTGACCGCCATTCAAATCAATTTTCTCTCTCGACGGAGAGAGTTCGGTGTGGCAGAATAATCCCTCCCACGGGGATAATGCAGCGACTGCGAGAAGTACGACGGCCTAGTGGCAGAGGAAAATCGCGGGTGAGTCCGAAGTAAGTAGATCTGAAACATTTGTTTCTTGGGTACTGAAAAGGTGCGGGTACACAAATACTCCCGCCACCATTTTATTTAATATGAAGGTAAG
>Ga0115005_10000015_pt1 | contig 109380 bp, 111 predicted proteins | sample ArcOceMetagenome_FD_87163 | JGI IMG/M metagenome (GOLD analysis project Ga0115005, IMG submission 87163) | Marine eukaryotic phytoplankton communities from Arctic Ocean - Arctic Ocean - Greenland ARC118M Metagenome | ecosystem: Environmental > Aquatic > Marine > Oceanic | place: Arctic Ocean... | reverse complement strand
CTCAATTTCTTCTGCTACTTTTTTAGAATCAGCGTAGTCACCAGTACTACTTGTACCAAGTTTTGATAATCGATTCTGTCTAATTTGTTTTAAAGTATCAGGGTCAATTGTTAATCCAAATATTTTACGCTGATCTATTTGAAAAAGCTCTGGTGGAGGAGGAAGATTTAAAATTAAAGGAATATTGACTACTTTTAGCCCTTCCATGGAAAGATAAATAGAGAGTGGAGTTTTCGATGTTCTTGAAATACCAACTAAAACAACATCACATTCATCCAGAGATTTTAAATTTCTTCCATCATCATGGTTAAGAGTAAATTCAACCGCGGCCACTTTTTCATAGTATTTATCATTAACGGCATGAAGCAGACCCGGCTGATAGTCAGGTTCAGTCTCAAAAACATTGGCAAAACTAGTGAGGAGAGGACCTAGAAGATCGACTGATCTTACATGCTCTTTTCGACTAATATCACTTACATATTTACGTAGTTCAGGAGAGACAATTGTATAAACAATCATATCGTGATGAATTGCAGCTTCTTGAAAAATAGCATCTATATGCTCAATTGTTCGAACATTTTTATAACGAGTAAAAAAAATTTCTTTAGAGTTGAATTGAGTAATTGCTGCTCTTGTCATTGATGTCGCAGTTTCACCAGTTCCATCAGATATAATGATAACTTTAAGATTTTTCTTTTCTTGAACTTCCATTTTTTCTCATTTTTTTATAAAATTTAAACAAGTTTCGAGTATCTTATCACTTTCTTCAAGTGAATTAAAGGAGAGCTTATCAATTTTTTTAAACCAAGTTCTTTGGGCTTTTGCCAATTGTCTTGTGTGAATATTGATCAACTCAATACAATGCTCAATGGTTTCAATCCTTCCTTGAATAAAATCAATTGTTTCCTTGTAACCTATTGAGTTTAGGGGCTTTTCACTACCTGTTGCACCATCATTTTCGATCAAATTTGTCACTTCATCAAGCAGTCCATTCTTAAACATCTCATCTGTTCTTTTTTGTATAACCATAAAATGTTGATCTTTTGGTATGTCTAAATGTAAATGAATGGTATCCCATTGATATTTTTTGATATGACTCATTTTTGATTTGTTTTCGAGTTGTGATCTTGATGTTGAAAATTTCTCTCCAGTCATCCAGAAATGCTCAATCGCTCTTCTAATTCTATAATGGTCATTCATATGATACTTTTCAAAAGATTCTAAATCGATAGTTTTAAGCTCATCTAAAAAGGGAGATATTCCTTTTTCTTGATAAAGGGCATTCGAGCGATCTGTAATTTCCTGAGAAGTTGTTTCTGAGTCATACATCCCATTAAGTAGCGCCTGTAAATAAAAACCACTTCCCCCAGTGAGAACAACTGCTTTATCATTTTGGTGGATTTGATTAATAATCGTTATTGCCTCTTTTATATAGTCTGCGGCATTTATTGGATGAAAAATAGAATGATTGCCAATCATATGGTGTTTTACTTCTTTTAATTCAGCTTCGTTTGGTTTCGCTGTTCCGATAGAAATTTCTTTGTAAAAAAGTAACGAGTCAAAATTAACGATTTCAGCATTAATTAGCTTTGCAATTTTTAAACTAAAAAAAGTTTTTCCTGAAGCAGTTGGACCTGAAAGTATAATGATTTTATTTTTTTGCATAAATGGATTTTATATCATTTTCATCTAAATTTGAAATAACTCCTTTTTGCAGGAGTTCTACTATATTAAAGCTTTTAAATAAATCTTCAATTTTATAACTATGTTCAGGTCCTATATGGATTGATGTGATGAGTTCAGCATTTGTTGCTATATTATTTTTAATGATGCATTCAACAAGACGAATATAAGGCATCTTTTGGCATAGTTTTGGGAAAGTTCGAATCACAATGGTATCGCTACTAATTGAATCAATTTCAAAGCCTAGTTTAGATAAATATGTAAAAACATGATCTTCAATTTTTGTCATGATTTTTATAGGCCGGCTAACGAGAAGGGGAATCGATTCTTCATCTAGTGCGGGAGAGTTTAATATTCTCCCTAATTCTAACTTCATTAGGTTTTCTTCATTCAAAATATATAAAATTTCTTGATTCTTTATGAGAAGAAAATCTTTGTACCTGAAGACAATATTTGACTGGTTTTGAAGTTCATTAGGCTGCTGAGTGTTATGAATATTGGCGAGGTAGTTATCTACTGTCTCAGAAGTATTAAAATCAATGGGCCTATAGTCAAAACTTTTTGATTCATGAGATGAATCTTCAAAAGGTAGTCTTTGATGAGATTCATGTGAAATATTTTTTTCTATTTTATTTTTCATTTGGGAAATTGAGGATTTTATAGAGCCCGAAATAAGAGAAAAGACCTGAGATGATTTAAAGAGTTTAACGACAGTTTTATTTGGATGAATATTGACGTCGATTTCATCTGATGGGACTTCAATAAACGCAATATAATGACCCGTTTCTCCTTCAGGCCAAAGAGTGGATGCTGAATTTAAAATAATTTTATGAATCTGAATATCTTGTACAAGACGATTGTTGATCATAATGTATTGGGTTTTGTGAGCATTACCCCTTGAGGACTCATAGCTTAAAAAAATATTTGCGCTCATCCCATCATAGTGTCCATTTGAAGTTAAAAATTCAATCTGTGAGCTTTTTGAGACAACTTCTTTAATTCTATCAATATGATTTTCTTTATTTTGAAAAATGAGCCGATCTTTATCATCCCATTTAATTGAAAAATTAATATTTGGACGAGTTAAAAGAAAGGCCGTTAGGATTTTATTGATTTGATTTTTCTCTGATGTCTTTGATTGGACAAACTTCATGCGAACAGGAGTATTATAGAATAGGTCTTTGATAAAAAGCTTTGTTCCTGTTTTTTTAGAGTCAGAGTTTTTTTCTACAAGATGACTTTTGACTTCGCCACCTTCAATGATAATTGTACCAATACTCTCTTTGGTTATGGACTCACATCTAATACGGCTAATACTTGCAATACTTGCTAGAGCTTCACCTCTGAAGCCATAAGAGAATAATTTATAGATATCTTCAAAGCGCTCAATCTTACTTGTTGCATGTCGACAGAAGGCGAGGGGAAGATCATCAGCTTCAATACCATTTCCATCATCTTCAATTGAGATGAGTTCAAGTCCATTTTCAATGATATGAATATTTATATTTGATGATTCAGCATCGATAGAATTTTCAACAATTTCTTTTATGAGGGTCGAAGCTTTTTCAATAACTTCGCCAGCTTTGATTTGGTCAATTATATGTTCAGGTAGTAATTGTATTTTTTGAGATTGCACTTACTCTCTAGCTTCTGTAAAAATTAACTTGATTACGTCCACCTTCTTTCGACTTGTAGACCGCTGAATCAGCTCTTTTAAATAAATCAGTTCCTGTATTTACACCTTGACGATAATCAGCAACTCCAATAGATGCTGCCACTGGTAGTCTTTTTCCATCATAGATAAATTGGTAACTCTCAATTAAGCGACGAAGTCTTTCTGCAATTTCAAAAGCCTGCTTTAAATTTGTTTTCGGTAGTAAAACAACAAATTCCTCCCCACCATATCTTGCAAAAGTATCACCTTTTCTGATTCCATTATCACGGAGAAGGCCCGCCATTTCTTTGAGAACATAATCACCAGCATCATGACCATAGTTATCATTTAAGTGTTTAAAATGATCTAGATCGAAAATAATTAATGTCAGTGGGTTTCCTGTAACTTTCGATTTTTTAACTTCAAGATCTAATTTATTATTAAAATACATTTTGTTATAACATTTTGTTAATCCATCAGTATTTGCTTCTTCATGAAGTTTATCGTAAGTAAGCCTTTCGGTGTCTCCAACAGGTAAGAACTTAAGAGCAATACTTCCAAGCTTTACCATGTCACCTTTATTAAGATCAATGGTACCTTCAATTTTATTATTATTTAAAAAAGTTCCATTGGCAGAACCTAGGTCTTCTAATTTTGCTTCTTCATCTCGAATGATAACTTTAAAATGCCTTCTTGAGACACCTTGAAACTCAAGGGGAATTGTACAATCAGGATTTCTACCAACAACAGTTTCTCCGTCCAGAAGATCAAATATTGTTCCATTGAGATCTCCGCCTACGACTAAAAAACAAGCTGGTTTTTCAGCAGCTTCTTTATCTGCTGCAGAAAGAGCTGCTTTAATATCGGTAATTACGACTGTTGCGTTATCATCACTCATTTATAGTTACTCCAAACTTTTTATCTATTTAAGTTTATCAATTTTTGATTTAATTACAATATGCTGCAATTATCTTATCGGTTATCTTGATAAATTATTGAGGTATTCAAAGGCATAAATTTTCCCAAGCTCAACCCCAGGCTGATTAAAAGGGTCAACTAACAGGTAGTTACCCATTATAGCAGTCAATGACTCAAAAAAGAGTATAAGTTCACCTAAACTTTCTTCATTAAGTGTATCAATTTCCATTTGAATAAAGTTACGCTTATTTTGCTTTAAAGCTTGTAGACTTCCTTGGAATTCTGCTTCAATTAACTCATTTAAACTGAATTTATTAAGTTTATTTGCACTGTCGAAGTCAAAATTTGATGAAAGATCATAATTATTGATACGATTCTTTATATTTAACATAAACATTAATTTATTATGAGGCCCTTCCATAAATAATTGCATCTGAGAATGTTGATCAGTTGCTCCATAAGCAGCGATTGGTGTTAATCCCACATTCTGATTGAGTTCACTTGAGTATTTTCCAAGGCTTTCCGCCCATAACTGGACAAACCAAGCAGAGAAATCTTTCAGTTTTGACGAGTAAGGCATAATCACTGTTTCGTTAACAGGAATCTTATTTTCAAATAGTAAGTAACTTAAATGAGCACTTACTTGAAGCAGAGGGTTTAAATCTGTATTTTCACTTAAAAGAGTTTCTTTTAAGTTATTTGCACCTTGATAGAGTTTATCAATATCAATACCAAAAAATAGAGCAGGAAGAAGCCCTACGTGGGTGAGAACAGAGAAGCGTCCACCAACATCATCAGGAACGATAAGAGATGTATAATTATTTTTATCAACGTGTTCTCTTAATTGCCCTTTATTTTGATCAGTACAAAAAATAAAAAATTCATGAAAACGATCTTCTGATATATTTTTGTCTTTTAAAAGTTTTGCAATAATTGCATAACATGCAATTGTCTCTGCAGTACCACCTGATTTTGAAACAATATAAAAAACGGATTCTAGGAGATCAATTTTTTGAAGTTCATCAAAAAGAAAATCAGAATCTATATTATCGAGAACGATAAAAGTTTTATCTGATTTTTTTCCAAGAGCACTCACAAGCATTTGAGGGCCTAGAGCACTTCCGCCAATACCAACTTGAACAAAATTTTTCTTATGTGCAATCTTTTTATAAATTGTTTTCGTTTGCTCAATAAATTCAACTTTATTGGTTAGATGAAAAAATCCATTATCTTTATGATTAATAATCTTTTTGAATGCTTCTAGCTTAAGATTTAAGGAATCTTTAGAGAAAAGAGAGTGATCTGTATTTGCATTGGTTTGAAAATTAAATTTTATAGACATACTTACCTTTGATATTCTTTTTTTAGCTCTCTTGCGATTACAACTTTTTGAATTTGATTTGTCCCTTCAACGATTTGAAGAACCTTTGCATCTCTCATATATCTTTCAACTGGATATTCTTTTGTATATCCAACACCACCATGAATTTGAACAGCATCAGTTGTCACTCTCATGGCCGTATCAGTGGCTTTCATTTTCGCCATTGATGATAGTTTTACATTGATTTTATTTTGATCAAATAATTCTGCTGCTTTCTCAACAAGAAGTCTTGAAGCTACGATCTCGGTACTCATGTCAGACATCATCCACTGAAGACCTTGAAAATTAAAAAGTTCTTGATTAAATTGTTGACGCTCAAGAGAATAGGTAACTGCTTCATCTAGGGCTCTTTGAGAGAGACCCACGGCAATTGATCCAATTGTTATTCTTCCTCTATCAAGAGCACTCATGGCTATTTTAAATCCTTCACCCTCAGATAGAAGTAAATTCTCTTCTGGAACAAAACAGTTTTGAAAAACAACTTCTCTTGTATGGGAGGCACGCCATCCCATTTTCTGTTCTTGTTTACCGTAGCTAAAACCATCCATGCCATCACGAAGAATAAATGCTGAAACACCTTTTGATCCAGGTCCACCTGTTCTTGCCATAACAATATAAGTTTTGGCATATCCTGCAGATGTAATCCACATTTTAGAGCCATTTAAAATATATCCACCATCAACTTTTTTGGCCGTTGTTTTTAGAGCTGATGCATCTGAGCCTGAGTGAGATTCAGACAAACAAAATGATCCAATTTCTTCACCGGAGGCAAGAGCTGGAAGATAATTTTTCTTTTGAGATTCGTTTCCAAATTTGACTAAAATAGATTGAACCATCGCAGAGACAGAAACTGTCACAGCGTAGGCCACAGAAGACTTAGCAATCTCTTCAAGTACTATACAGAAATCGACATAACCTAGTTCTGATCCACCAAACTCTTCAGGTGTTGTAATACCAGTAAGCCCTAATTCACCCATTTCTTTGAAGATTTCCATACGAAAATGCTCATTGGCATCGTCATGTTCCATAAAAGGTTCGATTTTAGCGAGACGAAATTTCTCAACTGTACTTTGTAGTTCTATTTGTAATTCATTCATGGAAAATTTATATCACTTTTTCTTAAAAGTGCCAGGACCTTTTTGGTATCTACACCGCATCAAATAACGCACTGTAGGTACCAAAAAAGTCGAAGCGCCACTAGAATTATAGCAATCTAAATTAAGGAGAATTTATGTTATTTAATGGTAAGGCCATACAGTGTAAACTCACTGCTTCTGGCATTGTAAAGATGACTTTTGATATTAAAGATTCAGGGGCTAATGTAATTGGAAGTCTTGTTATGGGGGAGCTTCCTCAGGCAGTAGATTCAATTATAAATTGCAAAGAGAAAAAAGCATTATTGATCAGATCTAACAAAGAACATTTTATTTTTGGTGCAGATATTACTGAGTTCGTACCTAATTTTAAAAAACCAAAAGAAGAGATCAGAAAATGGATTTCTCCAATTAATAATATTTTAAATAAAATCGAAGATCTAGATGTTCCTTCAGTTACACTAATTAATGGGTTCGCCCTTGGTGGTGGATTTGAAGTTTGTCTAACAACTGATTATCGACTAATCGCTCCTAAAGCAAAAGTTGGTCTTCCTGAATCAAAACTAGGAATTATGCCAGGTTGGGGAGGAACAGTAAGACTTCCAAGACTATGTGGTGCAGATCATGCCATTGAATGGATTACTTCTGGAAATCAGTGGAAGGCTGATGCTGCTCTTAAAATTGGAGCAGTAGATGGAATTATTGAATTAGATAATTTAGAGGCTGCTGGGGAAAAACTTTTATTAAATTGTATTGCTGGAAAAATGGATTGGCAGAAGAGAAAGATTGAAAAAAAATCTCCTCTAAGACTCTCTCAAATAGAAGCAACGATGGCCTTCATGACATCTAAAGGTTTTGTTGGAGCAATTGCAGGACCAAACTATCCTGCCCCAATGAAAGCCATTGAAGTGATGGAAAAGTCTTGCACACTTTCTCGTGATGAAGCTATTGAAGTTGAAGCTGAAGCATTTTCTGAATTAGCAGTAACACCTGAGGCAGAGTGTTTGATTCAAGTTTTTATGGGGGATCAATATTTAAAAAAGATTTCAAAGAAAATGACTAAAGGGCTTGATCGAGTTTCTCAAACCGCGGTTCTAGGAGCTGGAATTATGGGGGGAGGAGTTGCTTATCAATCTGCAAGTACTGGGACTCCAATTATTATGAAAGATATTAATCAAGCGGCAATTGAGCTTGGTTTAGGTGAAGCAACGAAATTATTAAATAAACAAGTTGAGAGAAAAAAAATTGATTCATTACAAATGGCAAAAACTCTCACAATGATTAATCCTACTCTTAATTATGGTGATTTTAAAACTGTCGATTTAGTGGTTGAAGCTGTTGTCGAAAATGTAAATGTAAAAAAATCCGTTCTTAAAGATCTAGAAGATCAAGTTGAAAAAGATACCATTTTAACTTCAAACACATCAACAATTTCAATAACAGAATTAGCAAAAGATTTAAAAAGACCTGAGAACTTTTGTGGAATGCACTTTTTTAATCCCGTTCATAGAATGCCTCTTGTCGAAGTTATTAGAGGTGAAAAATCAAGTGATGAGACGATTGCTAAAACAGTTCAATACGCTCTTCAAATGGGAAAAACTCCAATTGTTGTTAACGACTGTGCAGGTTTCTTAGTCAATAGAGTTTTATTTCCATATTTTAATGGCTTTGCAAAAATGATTGAAGATGGAGTTGATTATCAAAGAATTGATAAGGTGATGGAGAGATTTGGATGGCCTATGGGTCCCGCTTATCTTCTTGATGTCGTAGGGATTGATACAGGATCACATGCGGCTAAAATTATGGCGGATGCATTCCCTGATCGCATGAATATGAATGGTGAAACGATCATTGATAAGATGTATGCTGAGAAAAGATTTGGTCAGAAAAATGGTAAAGGATTTTATAAATATGAAATCGATAGAAAAGGTAAACCTAAAAAAGTTATCGATGCTGATGCAAATGCCATCATTGCAAAATCTGTCAAAAGAACCATTGAAGTTACTGATGAAGAAATCGTTCAAAGAATGATGCTTCCTATGATTTTTGAGACTGCAAGATGTCTTGAAGAAAAAATTGTAAATACTGCTGCAGAAGCAGATATGGGACTTCTTCTTGGAATTGGATTTCCTCCATTTAGAGCAGGGGCCCTTAAATATGCAGATTCAATTGGATTAGGCAAAATGACTGAATTATCAAAGAAGTTTATTGAACTAGGTCAGATGTATGCAGCTCCAAAAGGGTTGATTGCAATGGCAGAAAAAAATCAAACTTACTATGGAGTGAACTAATGAAAAAAGTTGTAATAATAGATGCAGTTAGATCTGCAATGGGAAAAGCAAAAAATGGTGCTTTTAGAAATGTAAGAGCAGAAGAATTATCAGCAAGATTAATGGATGGAATCCTTGATCGAAATCCAAAAGTTAATCCTGCAGAGATTACAGATATTATTTGGGGATGCGTTCAACAAACACTTGAACAGTCATATAATATCGCAAGAAATGCTCAGCTTATGACCAAAATTCCAAAAGAAGTTCCTGCACAAACTGTGAATAGACTTTGTGGATCATCAATGACAGCACTTCATATGGCCGCTCAAGGAATTATGAGTGAGCAAGGTGATATTTATCTTATTGGTGGGACTGAGCATATGGGGCATGTTCCAATGTGGCATGGGGTAGATTTTAATCCTGAAGCATCAAAAGTAATGGCAAAAGCTGGTGGGAATATGGGTCTTACTGCTGAGTTACTTGGAAAAATGCATAAAATTTCAAGAGAAGATCAAGATAAGTTTGCTTTGAGATCTCATATGAAAGCAAAAGAGGCGACTGAATCTGGAAGATTTAGAGATGAAATTGTACCAATCGAGGGCCATGATGAAATGGGAATGCCATTTATGGTTTCTGATGATGAAGTCTATAGGGCTGATGCAAGTTTAGAATCTCTAAATTCACTAAGGCCTGTTTTTGATCCAAAAAATGGAACTGTTACAGCTGGAAATGCATCCGCACTGAGTGATGGCTCAAGTTGTATGCTTGTGATGAGTGAAGATAGAGCAAAAGAGCTGGGCCTTGAAATTATGGCCTATGTAAAATCATTTGCCTCTGCGGGCTGTGATCCATCAATTATGGGTTATGGACCTGTTCCTGCTACAAAAAAAGCGCTGGCAAACGCAAAACTCTCAACAGATGATATTCAGTTATGGGAGCTAAATGAAGCATTCGCTGCTCAATCACTACCAGTCCTTAAAGATCTAGGTTTAAGTGCAAAGGCAGATGAAATTGTAAATGTTAATGGAGGTGCTATTGCTCTTGGACATCCACTTGGATGTAGTGGTGCAAGAATCAGTACGACATTAATTCATGAAATGAAAAAAAGAAATTTAAAATATGGAGTTGCAACTATGTGTATCGGCCTGGGCCAAGGGGTTGCGACTGTATTTGAAAGACCATAGAAAAATAAAAAATATGCCCCAGACTCTCTGGGGCAATTCTATTCATTAATAATTATAATTATAGTAAGGTTGTAATTGACCTTGAGCTAAAATATTTGAAGGACAATAAGCGCCATAGTTTTGGTTATATTGGCCATTATTGTTATAATTATTATTACCATTTCCACCATCCCAGTAGAATGGATCATAATATTGTCCACCACCATTATAATTTCCGTAAGGATCATTATATTGTCCTCCAGAACTTGAACCAAGGGCCTGTAAACTTTGTTGAATAACTGCTGCGACACTATAAGTATCGTATTTTCTTCCATCAAGTTTTACATATGATTTATTTTGGATACTGTTTAGGTATTCCTGTAAAAGCTGCACTCTTTTTTGGTTAGATACATTTGAACTATTTGTGCTTCTGCATTCAACAGTTAAAGTTCCACCTTGTTGGCCCATAAATCCACTACTATAGCCTTGACCTTCAGTAATATAAATTCCTTGGGCTTTTAATTTTGATGATAAGCTGTCATCGCTACCACCACCATCACTTTTTCCACATGAGACTGCCATCACAGATAGCGCCAATATGGAGAATACATGTTTCATATTCATAATCCTCTCCTCTCTAAGGTTTGTAATTATATATGAGCAATAAGCGTGCCAATGAAATGGTCAAACTTTAGTCGATATTAAGAAAGAAATTGTCTAAATAATGGGCAGTATGTTATTTGTTTAGTCATAAATATTAAGACTGTGAGACAAATAATGAAATTTGAAAAAAGATTAACAAAAAGACATCTCTTTATATGTACAAATAAAAAAGCTGAAGGAGCATCTTGTGGTGCTAAAGATTCTGAAGAGTTAGTTCAAAAAATCAAATTAAAACTCAGGGAAAATGGTCTGTGGGATCATTTTAAAGTTACAAAATCTGGGTGCTTAGGCCCTTGTGCTGAAGGAATTTCTGCGATTATTTTTCCTGAAAATGAGTTAATTACAAAAATAAGTCTAGATGACTTTGAAGAACTCTATCAAAAATTAATCTCTTAAAAAATTATAGCTGAGCTTCTTTAAGTAAATTTTTTGCAATGATCATGATCATAACTTCATTTGTTCCAGCACCAATTTCATTAAGCTTATTATCTCTCATCATACGCTCAAGGGGAAACTCTCTGGAGTAACCATAACCACCATGGATTTGAATCGCATCAAGAGCAATTTTGGTTGCCATTTTTGGAAGTTGAAGTTTTACCATTGAAGCTGCAGTATTAGAGACTTTACCCGCATCCCATTCTTTACATATATTATAAAGAAAGTGTCTCATCATTTCAGTTTCAGAAGCCATTTCAGCGATCATCTTTTGAATCATCTGGAATTTTCCAAGAGTTTTTCCAAATTGTTCACGCTCATTAGCGTATTTCAAACATTGGTCAACACATGCTTGCGCTATCCCAAGTGAGATACCTGCTATCGTTAGACGCTCAATCTCTAAATTTCTCATCATATGTTTTACTGAGTCACCTTCAGCACCAACCCTTTGTGAAACAGGGACTTTTGAATTCTCAAAAGATAATTCTCCAGTTGGACTTGAGCGCATTCCCATTTTATGAATTTCTTTTGAAACGGAATATCCTTCAGTCTTTTTAGTATCAATGATAAAAGTGGAGAGGTTTTTCTTCTCAGCACCTGTTCTTGTATAAAGATAGACTATGTCTGCATATTGAGCGTTAGTGATCCACATCTTATTACCATTAATGATATAGTGGTCACCTTCAAGCTTCGCTCTACATTGCATCCCAACAGCATCAGATCCATAACCAGGCTCACTCATTCCCATAGCACCAATATGTTCACCACTAATGAGTTTTGGAAGATACATTTCTTTTTGAGCTTCAGATGCATTGGTACTTATATTATTTACACAAAGCATGGAGTGGGCAAGGTAGGACAGAGTAGATCCTGCACAAACTTTTCCAAACTCTTCCATGACAATTGTAGCAGCAGTTGCACCAAGGCCTGCTCCACCATATTTAGGATCAGCTGTAATACCTAGGATTCCAAGTTCACCCATTTTTTTAAAAGCATTGATATTAAAAGTTTCATCATGGTCATGCTTTTCAGCAAAGGGAGCGAGTTCTTTTGTTGCAAAATCTTTCGCGACTTCTCGTAATGCATTTTCTTCTTCAGTGAAATACCACATATTTTGATCCTTTTTATAGATAGATAGTGTCTTATAGCTTAGTTTTTTTAATTTTTCAATCCAACAAAGTGCATTATGACTGATAAACATATGGAAACACTGTGATTTTTTATCTAGAATATAAAAATAGTTATTGGGAGGAGTCGTTGCAAGAATTAACAACACCAGAGATGAAAGATAGTGATGCTGTTTTTCCAGGAGAAAACTGGTTTTATTACTGGAGAACGTCGCCATCATTATGGGAAAATAAATTAGAAAATTATACAGGGCCTCTACCACTCTTTGTCCCTATCAATTGGCCTTTGCACTCAGAGCACCAAGATCAAATTGATTTTGGACAAATTAAGCCTGAAACAGATCTTAAAAGATTAGAGAATATTGCAAAAAAATTAGGAAAAGAAATTATTTTTACTATTCCTGTAGGGCCTGCTCCGTTTTTAGTGAATGGTGGACTTCCATCTTATTTGGCCAGATCCTTGTCTATAAATAACGATGGAATTGCAATCAGTGTTTTAGATGATGCTGATAGAGTCAATAGAGTTTATAGCTATTATGATCCAAGAGTCTTTCAAGCGTTTAGAAAATTCATGTACCATTTGGGGCAATATTTTACTCAATCAGGAGTCAGTTCTTCACTATATGCTTTAGAGTCATTTAGAATTGAAGAGGAATGTTTAATTAGTTTCTTTAAAGATCATTCTCAAGTGTTTGATGGAGGATTTAATCGCTATATTAAACAATTACAAGATACAGAGCCTTTAAAAATTGAAAAACTAATTGAAAATCCAGTCTATGAAAAAGATTTAAAGCTAGAATATTCACAACTCATTCAAGGTTTATATTTAAGCTCCATTTCAGAATTCCTTCCAGGGAGTTTTAGCGGAGAATTAAAAATATGCTTATTAGGATCAGGTTCAGTTGATCTTTTTAAGAGATCGAGTGATTTTTGGGAAAACCAAAGTGATTATTTTAAATCTCTTATGAAAAGTATCGTAAATGGTATTTGTCCAACTTCGATTTTGATTAATCCCAAGAAAAAAGAAGGTGTCTTCTCTAAAGCAATAAGTAATTTAACCTCTAATTCAATTTTGAAAACATATTTGAGTGAAGATGATTATACAGATGATTCTTCTTTAAGTTTTAAACCCCTTTTCTTTTTTGAGCTGCATGATGGAGGAGAAGGTCATTTTAGTTTTGAAAAAGCAATGGAGATTTCAGGATTAAAATATTTCTTTGAAAAGGAATTTCCTTGGGCTTACCGGATAACAAATAGATTAAATTTAAATATAGATGAAATTGAGGAGAAGGTTGTTCATTTTTATTTTGGAAGTAGATTAAATCAAGAGCAATTTAATCATGTCTTAAAGATGTTTATGAATGGTAATAAAGTCTTTTTAGATATCAATAAAATAAGTTCCAAGTTTTTAAATAAATTAGAAGTTTTTTTTACTGAAAATAATATAGCTGTAGAAAAGATTAATTATATTTCACAAGTTACAAAAGCCAGTCTTGGTGAGGGTTTAATTGTCACTTATGATAGTGAAAAATTGGGTCATACTTCACTGACAAAGCGCTCGAGCTTTTGGGACTCAATGGTTAGTTACCTAGAGGTAAAGCAGCTAAAGGTACAAGCAGAAGATGGTGTTGAATATTTTTGGAAAGTAAGGTCTTCAAATTCTTATGAGCTAAACTATGAAGAGGTAAGAAGAGTAAGCTTTTTTAATCCTACTAGTTATAAAAGAAAAGTTCATATTGTTTCTTCTCATAATTTTGCTTTTTCGAAAACAATCGACCAACATAGGGTTGAAGTTAATTCTACTCCAATTGGTATTGATATTTTGTTACTTCCAGGTGGGATGGTTACCCTGGACTTTGGTTATTTTGAAGGTTAGAGATGAAAAATAGAGATGAAATTTATGTTTTATATCGATTTACTGGAAGTCAAAGTGAGAATCAATCACATATTGAATCTAAATATAGATTAATTCTTGTCTTTAATATAAATGGCCTATTAACCTCTTCTGAGCTGAAGAAAGCAAATGAAGATTATCATGGGCAAGTCATTGAATTTTCGACAAAAGAACTTATGACTCAGTTTTTGATCAAGTTAATAGATGAGAATAATTATTCTAGGGCCTATCTTTTGGCCAATAATGATTTTAATATCGCAATTGAATCAGCTCATAACCTATCGAAATTAAAAGAGTTGTTTTACGAGTATGGCTTTATGATTGAAGCTGATAAATCAAAAAGTACGAAATCTTTCTTTGGAAAGATATTTTAGTATGTAATCTTTTCAATAATCGACAAAAACAACGCGTTGCGTGGTATTGTTCTTTCATTATTAATCCCCCCAAATAAGGATAGAATTATGAAAGTTCGTTATTTATCAAATCAATTTAAGCAATTTGCTTTAAGTTCAGTTTTTGTTATGGTTGCGATCGCTGGTGCAACTGTTTCTCAAAGTTTTAATTCAGACTATGTAGCAAAAATGGATGCAAAAAAAGCGAAAGAAGAAAGAACTCTTATTGCTGAGAAAAATGAGAAAAAATCTAAGTCTTCAGTTATTGCAATGAAATAATTTCTGTTGTCACTTGGTTTAATAAGCTTTATTAAGGGATCATGAAAAATAGCATTTTTGATTTTACATATTCTACGCTAGAAGAGCTATTGGTTGCCAATAGCTTTTCTGCGTTTTCAACCAAGCAAGTTTTTGACTGGGTTTATAAAAAGAAAAACTTAGATATAGACTCTTGGTCAAATGTTTCAAAAAAACTTAAAGAGTTTTTAGTTGAAAATTTTCAATTTGAACTTCCTAAAGTTGTTTGGGAAGGTTTATCTAGCGATGGTACGAGAAAATTCCTACTCAAACTAAAAGATAATGAAACAATCGAGACTGTGCTCATTCCCGCAAGAGATAGACTTACTCAGTGTATTTCATCTCAAGTTGGATGTGCCATCGGCTGTACTTTTTGTCATACAGGAACCCAAGGTTTAAAAAGAAATCTAACTATAGGTGAGGTTACTGGACAATTCTTAGCCCTTAGTATTTGGCTTAGAGAAAATGTTCATGTCGATGAGAAAATTACTAATATTGTCTATATGGGTCAAGGTGAGCCTTTACATAATTTTGAGAATGTTAAAAATGCTACCGTCAATTTTTTAGATGATAGGGCTTTTGGTTTGGGGCAAAGAAGAATTACTCTTTCAACATCTGGGCTTGTTCCTAAGATCAAAATGTTAGATGAATTTCCTCCTATTAATATCGCTATATCACTTCACTCGGCTAAAAATGATACAAGAACAGAACTTATGCCTATAAATAAAGCCTATGATATAGGAAGGCTTTTTGAAGCGATTAAAATGATTCCTCTCAAAGCACATAGACGAATCACTTACGAATATCTTTTGATTGATAATCTAAATGATCAAGAAAGTGACCTCGATGCTCTTTGCGAATTATTAAATCGTAAAGAATCAAAAATTAATTTAATTCCTTTTAATGAGTATCCAGGAAGTAAGTACAAAAAACCAAGAAAAGAAGTCATCATTTGGTTTATGAATGAGCTCAATAGACGAGGATATACTTGTACAGTTAGACAAACTAAAGGTGATGATATCCTTGCAGCTTGTGGGCAACTGAAAACTCAATATGAAAAATTAAATTTATGGGAAAAACCTGTCGAAACTGAGCGTCTAAAATTATTTTGATTTAGAAGAAGTTTTTAAGATGATCTCTTCAGTTAACATCGGTGGAAGTTCATCTTCATCATCTTCAACCACTTCTTGAATTGAGCTAAGTTGTAATACATTATCATCAACACTCTCTAACTCATCATCAAAATCTTCAGAATTATTTAATTCTTCAAGTTTTTGAAATTGATAATGAGGAACTTCTCTATGCTCCGTTTCCTCTGCAAGATGAGAATCATCTTTTTCTTCATCACTTTCATTGATAGATGAATAAGGAAATATTTCCTCAAGATAGTCATTAATATTTAAGGCAAATGCTTTTCCTGGATCATTGTATCTAGGTCTAAGGCGTGTTTGATGTTCACCTTTTATCACATTCACCATATCTCTTGCAAAGCCATAACAAACACCATCTACTGCTTTAATAATACTCTTAGAAATTAAAACATAGCCTAGAACATTAAAGATAATCGCAAATGAATATATTTTTGATAAAAGACTTTCTTGCGAATTGAGAAAGCTTGTCACAACTGAATTAGTATCAATTAAACTTGTTCCATTTCTTACAATCGATTCATAAAGATCTTTTGTAAAAGTAAAAAGAATAAAATTTGTGACGAGACAAATAATACCTACAACGAGTGCATATTGAATTAAAAAAACTTTATCAACCTGAGGCTGGTTTAGTTGTTCAATTTTTTCAGGGAGTTTAAATGTCGGACGCTTTCCATTTTTTATTGTCAGTTGAATATATTTAAAGAAAATTCTAGAAACTTGGTAGATCAGTTTATTTTTATTTAAGCCTTGAACCTCTAGCTCCTGATCGTAATCAATACTCATGGAATCAGTAAAATTTTTTAAATGATCAAATGCTCTAAGAGCTAGGTATGAAACAATGAGGCCTACTCCGAAAACGAGAACCAAAATGGCACAAGTATAGAGGAGGTAGTCAGAAATATTTAGAAAAATTGTATTATAAAAATCTTGCTTAAACCCTTCTCCAGATTCAAATCCATTGGCAACAAAGAAATTGAAGTTCAATTCCATAATTGTCCACAGGGAAAACCCTACGATGCAAAAAGAAAGAAAAGGAATAAGTGTAATTTTAAAGGCAGTATAAATGAAATATTTAGAATCTGAGCTTTTAAATACATTATTAAAATATTTATCTTTAATATCTATTAAAAATGTAAGATCCAAGTTTTTCATTCAAAAAGTCCTAATACTTCCAAAATTTTATTTTACTCTCTTTATCGTCTTGATCTGATGCAACGCCTCTATCTCCACCATCTTCTACATTTGATTCATCAATCACAATCTCATCTTCACTTGCAACTTCACGACTTGCATCTTCTTCAACATCAATCTTATAGCTGAGATCTTGATCAATAAATTCTTCGCTATGCTTTGCTGTTTGGGCACTAGCAACTTGTGAGACTAAAATAAAAAATCCTAGTATAAATAATTTTTTCATAATTGATTCCTAGTATAAAAAATTTCATACATCTATCTATTAAGTTTATCGACATAATTGAATTGAACTTTAGCTATTAATTTTGTTTAGAGGTCGATACTCAGTATGTAGTTGAGTTTACTTGTCGGACTTTGAAAGCTTTACTTACATTTCCATAATCTTTTATTATAATGTTTATTAAATACTTAAAGTTACTAGGAGAGTAGAGTGTCTAATCAAAAATCAAAAAGTATAGTTGGCATATTTTTGTTAATTACAATGTTGTTTATTCTTTTTTTAATATTTGCCTTTTTTACTGTGAAAAATTTAAAAGGAACAGATTCTTTAAAAATTGGTGATAGTGCAACTGCGCCTATAGGTGTTGTCGAAGTCGAGGGTGTTATTATGGATTCTAAGGACACAGTTCGAAAACTACTTAAGGCCGAGGAAGATGACAATATCAAAGCTATTATTGTGAGAGTCAATTCTCCCGGTGGAGCAGTTGGTCCTACTCAAGAAATATATGAAGAAATAAGACGAATAGATAAAATCAAGCCTGTTTACGCAAGCTTTGGAACTGTTGCAGCATCTGGTGGTTATTATATTGGAGCAGCTTGTAGGAAAATTTATTCCAATGCTGGCGCAATGACAGGATCCATCGGAGTGATTATGAATTTTATGAATTTCTCTAAATTATATGAATTTGCAAAAGTGAAACCAGAAATTATTAAAGCTGGTAAATATAAAGATATTGGAAATATGGCCAGAGATATGACAGATGAAGAAAAACTTCTCTTAACAGAAATGACTGATAATGTTCATGATCAATTTATAATGGATATCTTTAAGGTAAGAGAAAAAATAATTGTAGATGGTCTCGAAGGATTGAAAAGATATGCCCAAGGACAAATTTTTTCAGGTCAAGAAGCTAAAGATAGAGGACTTGTTGATGAAATCGCTGGTCTATGGGAAGCAGGAAGAAGAATTCATGCTGAACTAAAACTTAAATCTAAATTTGATTTTAACTTTATTAAGCTTAAAAAAGATCAACTTGGCATTATGGAAATTCTAGGTAATTTAGAACAAACAGTTAGAGATTTTTCATATAGTGTAAAAAATCAATCTGTTCCACTTTATTTACATCAGTAGGTTATAATTGGATATATTATTAATCACAACATTTATTAAAGAGCACCTACTCGCTGTCTTAGCGATTATTACTACGCTGATTTTTGTTTATCATTATATTATTGAGAAAGAACACGGAGTGAAACTTTCTAAGAAATATAGAGATTCAATTTTTGAAACACAGTCTAAAATCTTTTTAAATGCTTCTCAGTATTTAATTTCAGGAAATAAAGATTTAGCGATTAAAGAATTCCTAAATGCAGTGGATTTAAATAGGGAAACTCTAGAAACATATTTTGCACTTGGTGGATTATTTCGAAGTAACGGTGAGATTGATAAGGCCATTAGTATTCATAGGTCTTTGATCGCAAGAGAGAATATAAATGAATCTTCACGCCTTAGAGCTTTAAAAGAGCTTGCTATTGATTTTGATAAAGGCGGATTTATTGATAAGGCGATTGAAACCTATAAGGATGTTTTAAAAATAAATAGAGATCAAGATGAAGTTATTCATGCCTTGTGTCGTATTTATGAAGATATAGAGGATTGGGATCAGGCTTATAATTATAGAATTATGCTCTCTAAAGTAGGTCAAGAGAACCAGTCAGAAACTATCTCTCATATCCTTGTTGAAAAATCGAAGAATCACTTTGAAGCTGCTGATTATGCTTCTTGTGCTGAAGATCTAGATGATGCTTTTAGATTTGCACCTTCAGTTTCTGCAAAAATCTTAAGATTAAAGCTCTATTTAATCCAAGCAAAAATGGAAGATGCAAATGCAATGCTTGTTGAATTGTTAAAAGCACATCCTATGTATACATCTTTTATTTTTGTTTCATTAGATGACTATAAAACAATTAAAGATCAGGAAGCTTATCTAAAACAATTAAATATTCTTAAGAAATTTTTTCTTGAACTTAAAGATGAAGAACTTGAAAGATCTCCGGGAGTTGTCCTCTCGCAAGTAAGATTACTTAAAAATGCAAATGAAAATCAAAGTGCATTTACCATATTAAAAAACTGGCAAGAAAAATATGATAATAAAAGTGATGTTTTAAAAATTGAATTTATTAAGCTATTAATAGATACAGGAAAAACAGAGGCAGCGCTTTCAGAAACAAAAGAGCTATTAGGTAACTTACATAGTACACTCACAAGACATTTTTGTTCTCAGTGTGGCTTTAATTCCGATGATATTTTTTGGAGATGTCCACAGTGTCATAAGTGGGAAACAATACAATTTAGATGGAAAGTATGATTAGATTCGGTTTTGTTATATTAATATTATCCTTTAACCTTTTTGCTAAAGATGAAGAGGTTGGAAGGCTATATTATAAAAACTTTCTTGGCCATGTTCATGAGAATCCTTCAAAGGACTCTACATCTAAGACAGTTGTCCAGTGTTCACATTCTGTAAAACTACTATCATCCAAAAATAAAATAGATGGTTGGGTCTATGTCGAAGTAGGAGAAGATAAAGGATATATTGAGGAAAAACATCTTGTCGTAAAACGTCCTGATTGTTTACAACAAAAATATCCAAAATTTTATAATCAATTAGATTTAAATTTATCTGAAATGTATTTTTGGGGTCGCTTATACGATCATTATTTTGAAGTTGAAACGAGGATCAAATAATGGAGAGAAGTTATCTATTCATTTTTACATTAACAACTCTCATCTCATTTTATTCCAATGCACAAGAGAAGATTAGTCCTACTCAAGAAGAAAAAGAAGTCAAAGTTCTGAATTTCAATAATATTAAATCAGTTTTAAAAAATGATGGCTTAATCTCTAAAAAAAATGAAAAAGAAAAATTAGTAACTAAAATTAAAGAAGAAAGAAAGAAAATTTTAATTGAGAAATATTCTTATCCAAGTGAAGAAGACTTTTATAAGTTTTTAACAGAGCTTTGGCTTGTTCGAAATGCTCAAGTTCTCCAGTGGGACTTTCCAAAACCAGAATACGGAATTGAAATTGCATTTAAAGGCTTATTAGAAAAAATTGGATATTATAATAAGAAAATAAAAATACTTATGGTGAATTCCCCGGTTATTTCACACTTTGCTCTTCCTCTCGGAAACAATGAGTTTGTTTTTTTAGTGTCACTTCCTTTTATCAGAACGATGGACTTAACAAAGGTTGATATTGCATTATTACTTCTTGAAGATTATTTTCGTTTAGAGCAAAAATTATTTATTAATAATATCAATGTCGATAAAACGATTTTTGATAAGAATTTTCTTGATGAAACATTTAATAAAAAATTAATTCCAGAAACCCTCGAATCATACAGTCGTGTGATTTTGAAAACAGGATTTAATTTTCAACAACAATTTGAAATTACCAAAAAAATGAATGAGGTTTTAACTTCAGACCAGCCTTTATGGGGGGCTTATTATAAATTACTAAATAAGATTGATAGATTAATCAAATCAGATTTACTTTTTAAAGATTATTTAAAAATCTATCCTTCTCCTGAATTGCAATTGCAATGGTTAAAGCCTAAAAAAGATATTTTATGAGAATCATGAACTTTTATTATTCAATTCCTTTGAATTTGAGAAAGGTTATCTTATATTACACTTTATTTAATATAAGTTTTCTCTTAATACAGTTAGCTTTAAATTCAACTTTTACTTTTTTCCACTTTTTATTAGAGCATGATCTTATTACTATTGAGAATTGGTTGAATAGAAATACTTGGGAAATTTTAACATTATCGAAATTATCATCACTTTTTTTTACTTTAAAAATTCTTCAACTAAATCTTTATAATGATTTAAGCTTATTTCAATTCATTAGAGGGCTTAAACTGACACCAACTAAAAAAATTTGGAGTACAGTTTTCTTTATATTAGTTTTTTTCTATGCCTTGATCGTTCAGTTTGGTGGAGAAATAACTAAAAATCAATTCAAAGAAGAACTTGTTTACTCATCTTTTTTTGGCTCAATAGTCTTTTATATTTCAGATATTTTTATTCTTATCTTTTTTGATAAAGTGTATGACTTTTTTAAATACTCATACAAGTTTTTAATAATACCTTTTATCTTTTTTATTATTTCATCTAAGGTCAGTCTTCCTTATTTAAATAAATTTCACATATTTTTATTTATTCATTTTTTAACAATGCTTTATTTTGCAAAAAAGCATAATTTTGGCGATATTATAGTTTACTGCTTTATGATTATAGGTCCACTGAGCACTCTGTATGGTTTAGACATTGTATGGGAAAATATAAACTCTGTTTATGTTTATCAAAGTTCATTACCTGTAGTCGGAATAATTGGTATCTGGAGTATTGCAATGGGATATTATTCAAAAACTAAAATCTATTGAGGAGAGTATATGCAAGGTGATTTAAATATTTTACAAATTTTATGGCATTCAGGAGTTGTTGTTAAGTTAGTTCTTGTAATCTTAATTGCTTGCTCCGTCATGTCTTGGGCAATTATTATTCAAAAAAAGAAACAATTTAAAATTGTTGAAGAAGAAAATTTAAATTTTTTAAACTTTTTTCATACGAGTACTAACTTAGTTGAAATTAATACTGAGGCAGAGAATAATAAAGAGTCCTCTGTGTCGGCGATGTTCAAAGCAGGATTTACAGAATTAAAAAAAATAAGAGAAAAATTGCATGAAGTTGAAAAAGACTCTGAGTTACGTACTTATCTTCATGAACATGGGATAACTGCTCTTGAAAGATCTCTAAAGAAAGGTGCAAGTCTTGCTTATTCAAAGTTGGAAGTAAGATTATCTTTATTAGCGACAATTGGTTCAATTTCTCCATTTGTTGGTCTTTTTGGAACCGTTTGGGGAATCATTGATTCTTTTTCTGGTCTTGCTTCAGGTGGAGGATCGATTGAAGCAGTTGCTCCTGGTATTGCAGAAGCATTAGTGGCAACAGCGGTAGGTCTTGCTGCTGCGATTCCTGCAGTATGGGGATATAATAATTATAATACAAAAATTTCCAGTCTTCAGTCTCAAATGGAATCATTTGGACAAGACTTTTTAAATCTGATTGAACGAAGTGTCTTAATAACTAAGGATTAGTAATGGCTTTTAATTTAGAGAAAAAGAAAGGACCAATTTCTGATATTAATGTCACACCACTTGTTGATGTTATGTTGGTCTTACTTGTAATTTTTATGATCTCTGCACCTTTAATGTTTAGTGGTATTAAACTTGATTTACCAAAAACTAAAAAAGTGAATAATTTAAAATTAACTCAAAAACAAGTTATTCTCTCGATGACGAATGGAGGAGAATTATATTTAGGAGATACAAAATATCTCGCGACAGAAATTGTTGAAATTATCCATTCTCAATTTAAGGAATTTAATACAGATGTACTCTATATTCGAGGCGATTATGAACTCTCTTATGGAAAAGTAACGAAATTAATTGCAAATCTAAAAAACAATGGAATTGCTAAAATAGCACTTGTAACGGAAATTGAAAAAGATAAATGAATTACGTTGAAACTGTAGATGATAAATTTACACAGAATATTTTTAAAGCTCTCATCGGTCATTTTTTACTGATTCTTTTCTTGTATCTTCTAAGTCTAATTCTTGGTTATAGTTTTTTCTCTGATTCAAATAAAAATGTCAAAATAGAAATTATTCAAAGTGCTGTTCGGGTTGATCTCGTTGCAATGCCTGAACTAACAGTTCAAGAATTGAAAAAAATTGATTTAACAGAAACAACAATAAAAGATCCAGAACCTGAAGTTAAGCCTGAGGTTAAGAATGAGACGAGTGAGGTTGAATTTAAAAAAGTAGATAAAAAAGTCGATTTAAAAAATCTGCTTAGTAATTTTTCAAATAAAGAAATTGTAAAAAAAGATAAAAGTAAAAAAGAAAATAAAAAAAGTATAGACAATGAAAAGCTCAGGAAATTAATTTTACAGGGTAATATTGTGAGTGAGGGCTCTAGTACTGTCGGTACGACAGCAAGTTTAGGAGCGGAAGAGTTTATTCGTTATATTCAGGGATTACCTGATATCGTTCGACCTAATTGGAAGCTACCTTCATATCTGATCGATCAGAATTTACGTTGTCGAATTAAAGTATTTGTAGCTTCAAATGGTAGAGTCATTAGAGTCGAAGTTTTTGAATCCTCAGGGGATAAAGAATTTGATGCTAAAGCAATTGAAGCTGTAAAATTATCAAGTCCATTTCCAATACCCAGTAAAGAGATACTTGTAAGAGTCACGTCTGGACAGATTATATTAGGATTTCCACTATAGGAGGAAAGATGAAATTTTTATTATGTACATTTCTTATGTTATTACAAATAGCCTATGCTCAAGAAACTGTTACTGTTGTGGCAGTTGGGGAGGCCGAGCAAGATACAGATGTGATCTCACTTATAAAGGGAGATCATTCTAAACTAAATGCCTCTCAATCTAAAATGATTGATAACTTTTATAAAATAATTGAATCAGATTTTTCCTTTTATACTCAACAATTTAAATTTGAAAGCAACGTGACTACTAGTGAGTCGGATCTTAAGAGTCGTTTTATTATTTTAACAAAATTTAATAAAAATAATGATCGTTTTCAATTATCTCTTAATGTAAAAGATAAAGTAAAAGGATTAATTCTTTCTGAAGATTTAGATATTGATTTTACAAATATTAGAGCTTTTTCTCATAACGTCTCAAATAAAGTTTACAAATCAATTACTGGTAAAGAATCAATTTTTCAAACGAGAATTCTTTTTATTTCAGATAAAACATCTACTAGAAAAACAATGAGAAAAGAAATCTATTTAATGGATTTCGATGGTGAGAATATTGAGCGAGTTACCCATAAAAACTCAATTATTATCTCTCCTGTTATTTCTCCTGATAGTAAGAAAGTTCTTTATTCTGTAATTGAGGACAAGTGGACAAAAACAAGTACAGGACAAATTAATAAAACTCAAAATATTAATCTTCATCTTTATGATATTGAAACGAAAGCAGAGAGAATGATTTCAAATTTAAATGGAATAAACTCTGGTGGAATTTTTAATAAAACTGGGGATCAAATTTATTTAACGATATCTAATCAAGATAATGCAGATATTTATAAGGTCGATTTAAAAACACTCAAAAAGACAAAAATTACGTCACACTTCTCTGATGATGTAGATCCTCATATTAATGCAGATGAATCTCTAATGACTTTTTTATCAGGTCGACCTGGAAAGGCAATGATTTATACACTTGATCCCACAGGACTTGAAAAGTCTGTCAAACGTATAAGCTTTGTTGGTGACTTTAATGCAGCTCCAAGGTTTAACCCTGATGGAACTGAAATCGTTTTCTCATCGTGGGTTGATAATCGATTCGATATCTATCGTATTGGTTCAGATGGACGAAATCTTGTACGATTAACTAAGAATTTTGGATCGAACGAGGAGCCATGGTACTCACCAGATGGCCAATTCATTGTTTTTACATCCCAAAGGGTCATCTCTTCTAAGAAGGCCGTACAAGATATATACATTATGAATAGAGAGGGTGAAATTATCAAAAAAATCACAGGTGACTTTGGAAAAGTATACACTCCGAGATGGTCTAACCCTATATAATCACTATGTTTTTGTAATAATTACCCAATACCCGTGTAATTTAATCTTGTAAAATTTTCATACAGTGATATACTGATTTTGGTTACGCATCGTGTTATTTTTAAACACTGTTAAATTAAATCTGTAAAGGAGTTAAACAATGACTATCGCACTGGATCTGAACAAACTAAGCACTTTATCTACGCAATTACTTACAAACTTAGATGAGAGTGTTTTCTTCAGTAAATTATCAGGATTTATCCAAGAAGACTTTAAAGAGTATAAAGTACAAGTTTATCAATCATTTTTAGATGGATCTACTGAACTAATTGCTGAAAACGGTGTCATTGTACAGGAGAGAATATCTTACAAAAAAGGCCAAGGTCTTTCTGGTTATATTACAAGAACAAAGAGAGCTTATTATTCAAACTCTAAAAGAGATCCTTTACTAGCTAACTCTAAAAGAGATGACTGTGTTGAATGCGAAATAGCAATTCCAATAATTTCAGATGGTGCTATTCTTGGATCGATCCATATTCAAAGTAAAAACGTTGATAGAAATTTTGGTGATGAAGATACAGCTAGAGTGTTAGACATTTTGACGAATATTGAAACTGCAATTAATAATATGAGACTTTATTTAATCGCTAAAAATTTAAATAAAGAGCTAGAGTTAAAAATTAAGCAAAAAGATGAAGAACTTCTATCAAGAGGTCCACTGAATCACTCATCAAATTCAAAAGCTGAAAATATTGATATGATTGGTCACTCAAATAAGTTTGTTGAAGTGATTAATATGGCCCAAAAAGTTGCGAAAGAAGATTTTCCAATCTTTATTCATGGTATGACTGGTACAGGAAAAAAACTTTTAGCTAAAAAGATTCACTCATTAAGTAATAGAAAGTCTAAGGAATGTATCCTTGTTCATTGCTCGGCTGTAAATGAAGGGCAGTTAGAAATTGAATTATTTGGAACAACATCTAGACCAGGTGTATTCTTGAGAGCAAATGGTGGAACAGTTATTCTTGATTCAGTTGAAACTCTACCACTATCGATTCAAAATAAACTTTTAAGATTAATGGTTACAGGTGAGCTTTATACAACTGATTCAAATATTCCAGTAGCTGTAAATGTTAGAGTAATTTCAACTTCTAGGCAGAATATCAAAACAGCGGCAGAAGAAGGAAAATTTAATGAAGAACTAATGTATCGTTTAAATATTATGGCAATGAGAATGCCATCTTTATCTGAGAGAAGAGAAGATATTAAATTACTATCTGAGTTTTTCTTAAATAACGGCCAGAAAGAGCAAAAGGTTTTAACATCTAAAGCGATTGAAAAAATTTCAAGATATAGCTGGCCTGGTAATATCCATGAGCTAAAGAACTTAATGGAGAGAACAGCAATTCTTTGTAGTGAGCAGTTTATTGATGAATCTCATCTTCCAGAATTAGAAGTTATTGTTGAAGTTAAGGAAGAAGTTGTTGAAGATTTTTCTGAGATGACACTTCATAGCCTAGAAAAAATGCATATTTGTAGAACTCTAGAGCATTTAAGTGGAAACAAAACTAGAGCAGCTAAGTGTTTAGGAATTACTGTTAAGACACTTTATAACAAACTGCACAGTTATGGCCTAGTTTCAGCAAAAGATGAATAAATAAAAGTTGTAGAAATGCACACTAAAAAGTACAATCAATTTTGGGAGAATTAATATGAAGGAAACAACAGATCAAACAAATACGAATACAGAGACAACTACAGGTGTAGTGACTACTGTAAAAGGTTTTAGAAGCACGACAGAAGTATCAGATTTTTATAGATTTGTTCACGATAATAACCTTAGAGATGAAGCGAGAGCAATCGTTGATCTAGTTTTAAAGAAAATTACTCCTATTAAAAAACGTGGACGTAAGAAAACAATACAATAATCACTTTATATAAAACTCCAGGTACGCCTGGAGTTTTTAGTTAACGAGCATGGAAGCAAGTAAATACAAAAATAAAAACAAAAATAAAATTATTTTCGATCCTCTTTATGGATTTGTTCATCTAACATCTCTTGAATCAGAAATAATACATACAGTTTTCTATCAACGATTGAGATGGATCAAACAGATCGGTTTCTCTTTTTATACCTTTCCAGGTGCTGAACACTCCCGTTTTGGACACTCAATTGGCGTCATGTTTAATGCTCATAAAATTTTAAAATCAATAGGTCGCAGTGTTTCTGATACTCAGCTTTTTGATGCAAGTTTTGATTCTCCTGAGAAAAAGAGACATCAAAGCATTAGGCTTGCAGCTCTTTTACATGATTTAGGAACATTTTGTTTTTCTCATACAACAGAGATGTCCTATATTCGTTATGGGGATACAACAAATTCAAAAAACTCAAAAGGTCATCCAGATGATCATGAGCATCTAGGTTCTTGGATCATTAAGAATACAAATTACGAAAATGGGATTAGCTTTATACTTAAAAAATATAATATTGATCCACAGCAAATTTCAGATTTAGTTAAAGGTGTCTCAACCGATATTCTTGCTAATCAAATTCTTCATTCAGAAGTGGATTGCGATCGAATGGATTATTTATTGAGAGATGCCCATTACACAGGACTGAACTACGGAACCTATGATCGGGAATATTTACTTCATCATTTTTGTACTGTGAATACAGCTGGACATGATATTTTAGCAATCAAACATAATGCCCTTCATTGCGTTGAAGATTTTTTAAATGCAAGATTTGCATGGTATTCACAAGTTGTTCGCTCTGCTAGGGGGGCAAAGTATGATGCTCTAGCTGAGGAGTTAACTTTTTATCTTCTTGAAAAAGGTCAGATTTATTCTTATTCCCAGCTTCTAGATATGGTGAAGAATGATCCTCATAAATTTTTTAGCTTTAATGATAATTACTATATGAGCTTAATTCTAAGGTTACACGGTGAAGGTTTTTTTGATAAAAATATCAGAATGAAAGAAATTGCAGAATGTATCTTGTTTGAGAAATCACCAAAGACAATTCGTTGTGTAGAATTTAAACAGAGAATTTTAAATCAAGATGAGCCTAATGAAACTGAAAAATACTATAGGCGAGCAAAGGATAAGGTTCAAGAAATTCACGCTGTACTAAAAAAGAAAGGGACAGCAAAGGATTGGATCGTTGAAGATATTCCAACAAAAAGTATTGTCTTTACTAAATCTAAAAAGAGAATCATTAAAACACAACAATATCCAAATATTCTCCTAGAGAGAGATCCAACAAAAATTTTAACTGACTCCGGAGAAGTACAACTTTTGGTCGATGTTGAGAACTCAATTATTGCAAAAATTCAAAGCTCATATAATTTTGTCCCTAATGTTTATTGTTCTGAGTCCGCTTATCAACTACTTAAAGCTGAGAATGTTATCGATTAGATGACCATTCTTTTTACTCGGACATTTCTTCCTCTTTACTTTGACCCTCAAAGTGCGTTAGAATAAAATAGCAGATGGATCTGCCCATATTTTCAAATGGTTATGACACTGGAAGGTCAAATGAAGGAAGTAGTAAGAAGTCAAAAAAATCATCATCAGCTGAAAGATCAGTTTGTCTATTACTTAGATAATGTCTCAGTTAATTATAGTAAATCAAAAGCACTCACAGATATTACACTTACTGTTAATCCAGGAGAGATTCTTTTTGTGACAGGAAAATCAGGTGCTGGGAAAACGAGTTTATTAAATTTATTAGCAGGGGATGTGTTGCCTTCAAGTGGAAGGGCCTATGGAATTCATGCCAACAATCGATTTGTGGCCCAGGTTTTTCAAGATTTAAAATTATTTGATAATAGAACATGTGAAGAAAATATTTGGATGGCCTATGATCGCTCAATCTATAAATCAAAAAATGAATTTTATGCTGATATGATCGAGCTTGTGAATGTCTTAGGAATTAAAGATAAATTACAAGACAAGATTGTTAATACGAATGGAGGACTTAAGCAAAAAGTTGCCATGATAAGAGCTCTCATGTCACGTCCTAATATTCTTATTGCAGATGAACCAACTTCTTCACTTGATAAGGAGAGTTCAGTAAAACTCTTCGATGTTTTAAATTTTTATAATGTGAAAAGAAAATTAACTGTCATTTGGGCATCCCATAATAGAGATTTAGTTAAACAATTTCCAGGAAAAATTATACATTTAGAAAAAGGTAAACTTATCTATTCAGGACACGCATGTTTTATTTAGTCGAATTATTAAAAATTATGAAAGAGAATGTGATCATATCTTTTATTTTGGTCATTTCTTCGATTAGTCTTATTTCTATTTCTCATCATCACTCTGAAATTGGGAAGAAGTTGAGTTCTGCGGAAAAAAATATTATCAATCCATATTTTAATGCTCTTTTGAGTAAAAAAATAAATTTTGACACGATAAAAAGAAAACTATCTCAACTACCTGGTGTTGTTACTATTTCGCAAAAAAAGAGTCAGGTCATCGATTCGGAGATAAAGCGTTTGAAATCGACCTACGGTGAAGACTTAGTAAAGAACTTATCTGCCATCAATTATACAAATATAAAAATTGAATTAGAGAAAGGTCTTAAGTCAAAAAATCAAACTCTTATTAGAGAGTATATTGTAAGGTTAATCGGACAGGAAAATGTCACTCTAGGTAATCTAAAAGATAATTCTGTCACTGATGAAACGATTAAAGACTCAAGTGTGACAAACTATATTTCAAAATATTGGAAAGTATATAGTTTTACTATCCTTACAGCGATGTGGTTGATGAGTTTGGTTTTATTATCAAAACCATTGAAGAGAAGTGCTTTTATTATTATGAAGTTTCAACGTACGAAGTATGTCTATCCAAAAATGCTCATGGGTATTCTTGGAATTCTTATTATTCCTACATTTGCCGTTAATTTATTTATTCTCCCAAAGGTTGATCTTGTTTCACTTTTGAGTGTTTTTCTTTTAATTGGTCTGAGCATAATATACACACTAATTAGTTCTACAAAACTAAAAGTTTGAACCTATGAAAAAGTTTGCAATCATTTTGATGATATTTTCTTTGAACCAGTCATATGCTGGGAAAATGAAAATTAGTCAACTCAAGGATAAGATTTCTAATCAAAGTTCGACGATTAATAAGCTAGCCGCTGAGATAAGAGATGTTGAGGAGAAGATGGCTCTTAGCAATGAAGATTATTTAAAAAAAATTAAAGATATAGAATCAAAAGAAAAAAATCTTCAAGAATTAAAATACTCATTAACAGATAGTTCAAAAATGATTCATGACGAATATCTTTTATCACAAAAAGCACTTAATGAATATTTATTAGAAGCATCAGATACTGATAATGATCAGTATTTAATTTCTAAAAAACTGTATTCTGAAGTTTTAATGCAAAAGATGAAAGATCTAAAAAGCGCTGAAGAAGAATCAGAAAAAATTTTAGCTTCAATTAAGAAAAATGAAAATGATCTTAGTGAAATGAAAAATACTGAACAAAATCTATACGCACTTATGCTTGAATTGGAATCAAAGAAAAAAGATATAGGAACAAATTATTTAACATTAAAAGAGAAGCACGATAAAAATCAGACAATCCTTGAGAGAGAATTATCGAGAATTAGAGCAAAAAAAGTTGTTAAAGCACAACCGACTAAGACAATCACAAATGAATTAGACTTAATCGGATTCCAAATGCCAATTACAAAGTTTTCAAGTATAAAAAATGGAAAAAAAGGAATCACTTTTAAATTTAGCGAAACAACTCCAGTTAAGTCACCGGCTGCTGGTAAAATTGTATACTCTGGAGAGTTAGCGAGTTATGGAAAAGTTGTGATGGTTGACCATGGTGATGATGTGAGATCAGTACTTTTAGGGGATATTATTTCGAAAGTTAAGAAAGGGGACTCTGTTCAAGCGGGTGAGATGATTGGTTATACTGTATCTGATCCAGGGCTTACGAAGTCACTTTATTTTGAAATTAGAAAGAAAAATATAGCCCAAGACACATCAATGATATTGTCTAAAAATGAAAATAAAATAAATAAAAAGATATAAAAAGGACATATATGCTTAAGTTAAAGATTCTACTGATAGGGATTTTCATCTCTAATGCTTACGGGGTAACCAAATCAAGGTATGAGGAATTGGAGCTTTTTAATAAAGTGCTTTATCTTATTGAAAGTCAGTATTACCGTGATGTAGATACAAAAAAACTAGTAGAAGGAGCAATTAAAGGGATGATGGATACTCTAGATCCACATTCAGCTTTTTTAAATGAAGAGTTCTATAAAAAAATGCAAGATGATACAGCTGGAGAGTTTGGTGGGCTAGGAATAGAAGTCACTCAAAAAGATGGCGTCATTTATGTTGTGACTCCAATTGATGATACTCCTGCCTATGAAGCTGGTATCAAACCAAGAGATAGGATTGTAGAAATTAACCATGACTCTATTTTAGGTTTTAGCTTAGATGAAGCCATTGATAAAATGAAAGGTAAAGAAGGAACAAAAATACATCTTGGTATTGTTCGTGAAGGTGAAAAAGGAATAAAAAGCTTTGATTTAACTCGTGTGAAAATTCAAATAAAGCCCGTGAAGTCATTTCTAGTAGAAAATAACTATGCATTTATTAGGCTTACTCAATTTCAGAGAAGATCTGCTTCCTCAATTCAAAAAGCATTAGATAAATTAAAAGAGGAAGCTAAAAAAAATGGGGGATTGAAAGGGATTATTCTTGATCTAAGATCTAATCCAGGAGGATTGTTGGATGAGGCAGTAAAAGTTTCATCTCTTTTTATTAAGGATGGCGTTGTTGTTTCTACAGAATCAAGAGATCCAAGTAATAAAAATATTCATTATGTTATTAAATCAAGTAAAAAAGATTTAGAGACTCCGCTTATTGTTCTTGTTAATGGCGCGTCGGCTTCAGCATCTGAAATTGTTGCAGGAGCAATTCAGGATCATCACCGAGGGATGATTGCTGGAAGCCAAACATTTGGTAAAGGATCAGTACAATCAGTTGTTCAAATTGATAAGGTTAATGGTGTTAAGCTTACTATCGCTCAGTATATGACGCCTAAAAGTAGAAAAATTCAAGCTTTGGGAATTGTTCCGGATATTCATTTAGATGATATTGATCCAGATTGGATTGAAGAAAATAAAAATTCTTCAAACTATATTAGAGAAAGAGATTTACGTAATCACTTAACTGCAACGATCGAGACTAAAGAAGAAAAAGTAAAAAGACTTGAAGAAGAAAAGGTCGAGCGAATTGAGCGTGCAAAGAAAATCAAAAATAGAAATAAGAAGAAGAAAAAAGATGATGATATATTTACCAAATATGATCCAAATGAAGATTATCAAGTTCTTCAGTCGATTAAAATCTTAAAAACATATGACTTCTACATCAAACATAAAAAATAATGGAGCGTATTCAATACTCAGTTTCAGATATTGTTAATTCGATTAAAACGACTCTTGAGTTTGAATATTCCGACCTTGAAATTTCTGGTGAGATCACAAATATTTCTTCTTCAGCAGCAGGACATTATTACTTTAATTTGTCAGATAAAAATAGCTCAATATCTGCTGCTATATTCAAAATGGATGCGCTTCGAAATCCCATCATTCGAGGTTTAAAAGATGGTGATCAAGTCATCATACAAGGGCCACTATCGGTTTATACAAAAAGAGGCACATTTCAAGTTATAGCAAAAAAGATTTTTCCTGCAGGTAAGGGGAATTTAGCTGAAGAGTTTAAAAAACTAAAAGAAAAGCTATATTTAAAGGGATACTTTAATGAAGAAAATAAGAAGAAAATCCCTGCAATGCCTAAAAATATCGTTATTATTACTGCCCTAAAAGGTGCAGCTCTTCAAGATTTTTTGAATGTAATGAAGAGACGCTGTCATTGGTATAATATTATTATTATTCCCTGTACGACTCAAGGAGTTGACTGTGCTCCATCAGTTATTAAGGCAATTAAGCAGGCAAATAAACTAAAACATGTTGATGTTATTGTGATAACGAGAGGTGGTGGAGCCGCGGAGGATCTATGGGGATTTAATAATGAATCTCTCGTTAAAGAAGTATTTAATTGTGAAATTCCTGTCATGAGCGCTATTGGACATCAGGTTGATTTTACTCTGCTTGATTATGTCGCTGACTATAGGGCGGAAACACCCACAGCAGCAGCAGAAATTCTAAGTCAACCTCAAACATTACTTGATCAAAGGCTAAGAAAAACAACGAATGATTTAAATAATTTATTTAAATTATTTAAATCAGAAATTTTGCTTAAAATTGATAAGTTAAATCCAAAAAATATTTTACATTTACTCCATAAAAAATTTCACCAAAATGAAAAAAAGTTACTTCAACTTGATATGTTGAAAAGAGAAAGTTCTCTAGGGCTTGCTGATCGTAGCTTATTTTTAGATGAGTTATTAAGTAAGTTAGTCAATTTTAATACGAGGAAGGTGTCTGATTTAGATAGTCAGATAACTTCTTATCAACAATCTCTAAAGAATTTAAATCCTAAAAATGTTTTAGAGAGGGGATATACAATTTTGTCAGATAAAAATGGAAATTTACTTACAAGCCAAGTAGATTTTGATAAAATAAATCATAATGAAGACTTAAGGGTTGAGTTCTCAGATGGATTTGGCCTGGTAAGAAAATAAAAAAAGGATTTTTTATGTACCGTTTAATTTTATTAACACTTTTAACACTTATTTTGGGCTCATGCTCAAGTTCAAATGTTAAAGTTTTAAACGGAGCTGATTCAATTAAAACGGTAGAATCTTCTACTAAAAAATCGGTTGTTGAAAGTAAGTTTCCTGTTGTTGCAGAAGTCTTTAACGGGAAAGTTAAATATGTAGAATTTAATATTGATGAAAATAATGGAACTTATAATTTAAACTGTAAAGAAATTGGATCAAAAAATCCTTTAATTCAAAACTTTCCTTTTATTGTAAGTAATAATACGGCTTCTTTATATTACGTTGAAAGTTATTTCTCATCAGCAAAATCTCATGAATGTATGTTTAAAGATAAAACTGTCCTATCCATTTTAGTGAAAAGTTTTCCTTATAAATCAGAACAATTAAATGTAGATCAACGTAAAGTTGTTCTGAGTGAAAAAGATTTAGCAAGAGTGATTAAAGAGAGAGAAATAACGAGTAATCTATATAAGAATTCCTCAAAACAGCTTTTAATTGATGGACCATTTAGTGTTCCTCTAGATAGCTTTATCACAAGTCATTATGGAAATAAGAGAGTTTTTAATAATTTAAAAAGTTCTCAGCATTTAGGAAATGATTTTAGAGCAAAAGTCGGTGTTCCCATTCCATCTTCAAATAGAGGAAAAGTCGTTTTTGTTGGAAACCTATTTTATACAGGAAATGTCGTTATTGTAGACCATGGTTTAAATATTTTCAGCTTATATGCTCATTTGTCTAAAATGCTAGTTAAAGCAGGAGATATTATTAATCGTAATGACATTGTCGGATTATCTGGTAAGACAGGAAGAGTCTCAGGGCCACATCTTCACTGGGGAATTAAAATTAATTCACATAATATTGATGGTTTTTCACTTGTTGAAGAATCAAAAAATCAATATTTAAGAAATGAATAATTTAGAATCATTAAACGTCTATGTCTCTCCAAGTTTAAAAACTATTGATAAAGAATTTTATTCAAAATTAGAATATTTTATTCATTTTTATAAAATGAATAATTTTGAAAATATGAATAGCTCAAAACTCTCTAATGTCTATTTCTTAAGTAGTGAAACAAATATAAAGGAGATCGAACTTTCTCAATTTGATATTGTTTTTGTATGTCTTTCTTTGAATCTAGATATGTTTGAAGAGAAAACAGTAAATAACCGCTATTTTGAAATTAAAAATATTACTGAATTGGATGATATTTTTATTATGCTAAGAGAATTAGTTAAGCTTCATAGATTGGAATTAAATCATCATATTTCAATCTTGCAAAAGACAAAAATTCAAAAAATTTTGAAGCAGAAGAATTTAGACGTTAATAATGATTTTTTTTATGTCTATAGTTTCGATAAAAATATTCAATCGATTAAAGACTATCTCTTAGATCATTATAAAATTAGTCATGGTCTATTATCCTTTAATGACTTAGAGCTTCATCATTTTAAATCTATAGTTTCAATCGGAGAGCTGAATGGGATTCAGTATTACCTCGATATGTCTTCTGATAGTGCAGAGGTAGGAGCAATATATACATCCTTAATTCATCTGTTCAAAATTTTTGAAGAGGAAAATCTGCTTACTCAAGAGTTAAATTTTTGGAAAAGCTCTATTCTAAATATAGACTTACCCCTTGCATATACATCGATAGATAATAAATTAATCCTACAAAATAGTCTTTTCTCTGAACTTAACTTTTCAGCAAAGGATCTTTTAAGATTTAATAATCATGAGCTTATCAATCAAGATGGTACTGAATATAAGCTTTTTAAAAAAGAAGTTAAAGATCGTAATATTTATATTTTTTGCAAGGTTGATTCACTCAGCTCTAGTGATGTTATTAATGATAGTAACGAACTTGGAATTATTACTTCTTCAATTGCTCATGAGTTAAATAACCCTCTTGCGGGAATTCTAGCTGCTCTAGATGTTTTGATGTTAGATGATTTTGATGATGAAATTTATTTAAAACTTATAGAGATGAAAAAAACAGTTCAAAGATGTAAAAATCTTGTTGAAACTTTCCTTGGTTTCTCTCGGTTTAATTTAATTGAAAATACATCGACATCGTTATCTATCTGTTATGAACAAGCATTTGAATTGATTCGATCCAGACTCGTGGAAGGAAATATAACTATTAAAATGAAGCATATTCAAAAGAATGATTTTGATATTATGTTTAATAAACATGTCCTTGTCATCTTAATCTATTTATTTATGAGTGAAATTTTAACTCAATACTCTCATCAAAGCTTAGTAGATGAAATTAGAAATAAGAGCTTAGAGTTAGATCTTATCGAGTTCAGAGATAGATTTGAGATCAAGTTTATTGAAAATGTTGAAGTTCCTCAAACATTCATTTACCAGAAATTAATTTCTCATTTGTTGGGACATTTAAATTTGAAGGTACACTTAAGTCCCGGTAAAATAATTTTTAGTTTAGCTAAAGATGCTTTGTTGGAAAGTTAAATGAGTTTCTGTCTTCAGCTGCAAATCTCTCAATAAGAGAAAGCACCCCATCTTTATCATTTTTTATATCTTTACGGTCTAGATACAAATGTCTTTCTGTTTCAAGTTTCTCCCTTAAGATACTTTGGGCAAGTGGAACAATTTCAGCATGTATCATATGCTTTCTTCTTCCTTTTTGATTTGTTTCAAAACGATTTATTTGTCCTAGGAGATATTGGTAGAGCTTTTTCTTTTGGGCAGGAATTTTAAAAAGAGATCTTGTATTCGAATTTGTATTTAAGTGCAGAAAAGAATAGACAAGTACCTGATCAGCAATAAGGTGGTGGGAAATAATAAAATCTAAGTTTTCTAGGAGAACTTTATTCTCTCCAGAAATTAAATATTTATTATTCAAATAGCTTAGTATTTTTTCCCGAATATCTTCAGAATATTTTAAAAAGTGATTATTAAATTGAAAGATACCTTCGATAAATGGTTTTAGTAATTTAATCGTTAAGAGCTCCCATTCGAGACTCTCTAAGATTTCTTTTGCAAATTCCCATTCAAGATGCGGCTCTTTCATTGGAAGAACTGCTAGTATTAATCCTCTCTCTCCCTTAATCGTGAGTAATATGGAATTTTCGGTTCTTTTAATAAGCTCGATCACATCATTTGTAGATGATGTCTTCTTCTCAAAATGAACTCTATCCAATTCAAATTTGTTACGAGGATAGTAGAGTTGGTTGATTTTTCTAATACCTTTTTCAATAAAAATATCGAGAAAAATAATAAGGAGTTTTGCTGTCGCCATAGCATCATCTTCAGCTCTATGGGCTTTTGAGTGATCAATATTGAAAAGCCTACTCATATAGTTTAAGTTAGAGTTCAAAATTTCTGGAATCAAATGTTTTGTCATGACATTTGTACAAATGACTTTGTTTGTTAGGGGAGCTTTTTTTAACCTTGTTAATACACTGTTTAAAAAAGGAACATCAAATGAAGTATTGTGAGCAACAATAATATCTTCGCCAATAAATTCAAGAATCGTGTCTATAAGCTCTTCAATCTGTTGGCAATCTTTAACATCAGATTGAGATATATTTGTTAGTTTCTGAATAAAATCAGGAATAGGCATCATTGGATTTATAAGAAAGCTTTTTGTGTCAGAAATTTTTTTATTTCTAACCTTAACCATTCCAATTTCAATGATTCGATCTTTCTGATGATTTCCACCTGTTGTTTCCAGATCAATAACGCAAAAATCAAGATCACTTAATAATTTATTTGAATCAACCAATTCCATTTAGTTTCCAATAAGTTCTACTGTTTTTAAAATTAATGTTTTAAATTTCTTAATTGCTTTATGTGCAACGATTTTAACATCTTCATGGCTTAGTTTTTCTTTACTAATTCCAGCCGCCATATTTGTTACACATGAAATGGCTAATACATTTAATCCAATATGATTAGCGGCTATAACCTCAGGAACTGTGCTCATTCCAACAAGGTCTGCTCCAAGTACACTGAGCATTTTTATTTCCGCTGGTGTCTCGTAAGTTGGTCCTAAAAGCCCAGCATAAACACCAGATGCTAATTTGATATCTTCAATTTCAGCAGCTTTATTAACGATTTCAAGAAGACTTCTAGAGTAAGCCTCTGTCATATCTGGAAAACGCGGACCATCTTCTTCATCATTTTTTCCTATTAGCGGATTCATTCCAGTCATATTTATATGATCTGTTATACATACCAATTCTCCTGGAGAGTAATCAGTATTTATTCCACCTGATGCGTTAGTGATAATAACATCACGACACCCTAATTTTGCAATAACTCTTATTGGTAGAACAACGTCTTCAATAGGATGTCCTTCATAAGCATGAAAGCGGCCTTGAAAGACGATGACATTTACATTATTAATTTGACCATAAACGACACGTCCGGCATGGCCTAAAACTGTCGTTTTATGAAAGTTAGGGATATCTGTATAATTGATTTCAATTTTATTTTCGACCTCATCCGCAAGCTCTCCCAGGCCTGAGCCAAGAATAATTGCAACGGCCGGTTTTTGATTTTTTATTTTATCGCTTATGTATTGGGCTGTTTCAGAAACTTTTAAAAACATGATGATCCTTTTTAGTTTTTTATTAATTCATAGACAAGTTCGGGCTTATCAACTTTATTAGCTGAAAACTTAATGACTTGATTTAAAAATTTATCAATTAGTGCTTCTACTATTTTTTCTTGAGATTTTCTATGATAAATTGTTAATATTTTTTCACCTTTTTTTACTTTATCAGAAATTCTTTTATGAAAGAAAAATCCAACACCAAAATCAATTTTATCAGTTTTTATCTTTCTTCCTCCGCCAAGTTCTGTACACATAAAGCCTATTTCACTATTTTGAAATGATTTTATATAGCCGTTGATTGGTGAGATGACGTCTGTTTTTAAAGGAGCAAGGTCTAGTTGATCATAATCTTCTATAACACTTGTGTCTCCAGATTGATTTTTTATAAGGTCTCTGAAGGCATTGAGTGCACTTCCATCCTTTATGGTTGCTTTTGCTCGTTTTAAAGACTTTTCAAAATTACTTTCTACTCCCGCAATATGAATCATATGTGCGGCAAGAATTAATGATAGCTCAGATAGATCTTTTGCTCCTCTTCCTTTCAAAACTTCAATCGATTCAATCACCTCTAAAGAGTGACCAACTGCTTGGCCTAGTGGTTGATTCATATTTGTAAGCAGGGTAACGCATTTTTTATCAAATCTAGTTGCTGTATCGATAATACTTTTTGCGAGAAGCTTTGCTTGTGATTTTTTTTGCATAAATGCACCAGAACCAACTTTAATATCCATGACGATACCATTGGCTCCTTCTGCAAGTTTTTTACTCATAATACTTGCAGTAATAAGAGGGATTGAATCAATGGTTGCAGTTACGTCTCTAAGGGCATAAATCATTTTATCTGCAGGTGCTATTTCCCCTGTTTGTCCTATAAGTACAACTCCATTTTTATATAAACGACTTTGAAATTCTTCTAAGTCTAAATTTGTTTTAAATCCTTTGATGGCTTCCATTTTATCAACAGTACCACCGGTAAAGCCTAAACCGCGTCCAGCAATCATGGGAACTTTTACTCCACAAGCGGCAGCAATAGGTGCAAGAATTAGAGATGTCTTATCTCCGATTCCCCCAGTCGAGTGTTTATCAATGACATCTTTTCCTTCAAAATTTAATGTCTTACCAGAATAGAGCATTGCATCTGTAAGTGCAGCTGTTTCTTCTTTGTCCATTCCATGAATATAAATGGCCATTAAAAGTGCACTCATTTGGTAGTCAGCGATTGATTTGTTCATGAGTGAATCGATAACCCACTTGATTTCTTCTTTGGAAAGTTTTTTTCCATGCTTTTTCTTCTCTAATATAGAATACATTGTTACTTGCGTCATATGGGACCTTATTTCAATTGCCTATTTAAAAAGTAGACAATATCATAGTAGTTAATCGGTGGCTTGAAAAGAAGCAATGATCGATCTAATAGTAAAAGGTTCTAATTATGTTATTTTTTAAAAAACTAAGTCTTTCTTTATTTATTTTTCTGTTTTCCCTTAATTCGTTTGCCCAGGCCCAAGGTGGAGGGGAAGGAATTGATGATTTAGTTAATGATACTAAATCTGATTTGCTTGTTGTTGTTGGTGGGGGACTTGCCGGTGCTATTCTTGGTTTATCTACCTTATCTTTTGTGGAAGAGCCTAAAGAGCATACAAGAAATATTATTGTTGGTGCATCTATTGGTATCATTGCTGGAGTTGCTTTTGTTGCATTTAGTCAGGCTAATAAAACTCAAACGATGTTGTATTCTGATGGCGAAGCGGCATATGAGAGCTCAGATAAATTTAATACATACGCAAGGCTCTCTTGGCATGATGAAAATATATCTGATTATCATCATACGATAGTTAGTCCTTATCAACTAGGCATGAATCTTAAATTTTAATTATTTAGAGCATTCTTAACTCTATATATATTTCATCCTCTTAGCATTTGTTCATTGAAATCTTATACTTATCATACTAAAAGAGTCTAACAATTAAATTCTTTAAGGGGAAAATAAGATGGAAAAATTAATGTCTCTAGTTGGACTATTTGTGATGATTGGTGTGGCCTATAGTTTGAGTTCATCCAGAAAAGATATTAAGTGGAAAACTGTTATTGCTGGAATTCTGTTACAGTTATTTTTTGGTCTTATTATTTTAAAAACTCCTTTTGGTATTACTATTTTTGACGGTGCAAGGAATGCTTTTGCAGGAATCCTTGATTACACAAATGAAGGATCAAAATTTATTTTTGGTGATTTAACAAATGTCTCAAAATCTGGATTTATTTTTGCTTTCTTAGTTCTTCCAACAATTATTTTTATGAGCTCATTAATGAGTGTTTTATATCACCTTGGAGTTATGCAAAAAATTGTCGAGTTTACAGCTAAAATTATGATGAAAATTATGGGAACAAGTGGAGCAGAATCTTTATCAGCTGCCGCTAATATTTTTGTTGGTCAAACAGAAGCTCCTTTAGTTGTTAAACCCTTTGTTGATAAAATGACGAAGTCTGAATTAATGGCATTAATGACTGGTGGTATGGCAACAGTTGCTGGAGGAGTCCTCGCAGCTTATGTTGGTATGGGAGTTGATGCAGGTCACTTACTTGCGGCTTCAGTTATGTCTGCACCTGCAGCTTTATTATGTGCAAAGTTAATGGTTCCAGAAACGGAACAATCTGTAACAGAAGGGGTTGTAAAAGTTGATTTACCAAAAACAAATGCTAACTTTATTGATGCTGCTGCAAGTGGAGCGGGAGAAGGGTTAACGCTAGCACTGAATGTTGGGGCAATGCTTTTAGCTTTTATTGCATTGATTGCTATGCTTAATGGATTTTTAGCATGGACAGGTGGAATGATTGGCGTACCTCAACTAAGTTTTGAATTTTTAATTGGTTATTTATTTGCACCATTCGCATTTTTTATGGGTGTTCCTTGGGATGATTGTTTACAAGTTGGGGTTCTTCTAGGTAAGAAAACAGTTGTAAATGAATTTGTTGCATACCTTGATCTACAAGCAGCTATTCAAGCTGGAACAATTAGTGAGAGAGCAATAACAATTTCTACATATGCATTATGTGGATTTGCGAACTTTTCATCTATTGCCATTCAGATCGGTGGTATTGGAGGGATTGCTCCAAATAGAAGACACGACCTTGCAAGGCTAGGTATTAAATCTTTAATCGCTGGTACACTTGCATGTTTTATGACTGCTTGTATCGCAGGATTATTAATTTAATATTATTGATATTTTGTTTTAAATTCTAAATGATAATCACTTTGGACTTGTTTGACGGAAAAGTAAATTCTCCCGATTTCAAGTCCATTTTCTGTTTCAATCCTCACTTGCCAATTACCTTCTTGATAATTTTCTTTAAAGCTAAAACCTCTAAAACCCTCTGACCTTCCTCCTGTAATTTCTAGAGGAATACGATCGGAAGTTTTAAAATTACCATCAACCTCATAAAGCCAATGCATATTAATCTTTTCAGCAAACCCTCCTGGGGAAAATATTTTTGTAAAAACGTAGATTTTATCATTTGGCCTTGCTAAAAAGTTTTGATCTCCGTTATCCCAAAAATTCCACCATGGTCTAGACTCAGATGTTTTATAAATACCAATTTTTTCTTTTGTTACTTCATGATAAATTCCAATATGTTTCAAACTAAGGGGAATAGGAGGGAAAACTCTTAAAGTATAAAGAATAAAAAAGAGAAGAATCACTAAAGATTGGGGAAGAAGTAACTTTTTGAGGCTAATTTTTTTATCTATATCTAAATTTAAATTTACTAGTTTATAACTTAAAAAACTAAGAGCTATCGCGATGATTAAGCATAAATAAAAAATCCAATCGTTAACCATACCAAAGATAATGGGAATAATATAAATAAGATAGCTGATAAGGCATAGGGAACTCAAAGCAATTTTAATCATTAATCCTTTTTTTTGTACAATCTGAAGTTCGTTAGCAAAAAGAAGAACCATCATCACAAACATAAATAAAAATGAATTAAAAAATGAGCTACTTTTAAAATAGAATAAAGTGAATGCACTTAAAAGAGATCCAAGTAAAAAATGAAAAATATCTATTTTGTACTGTTGAATTCTGGGCCAGATAGGGTGGTTAATATTAACTAACGGTTTATCCCTTAATTCTGCAAATAATATTCCAAGCATTATAAAGAGGTAGAGACTTAACATTAAAATATTCGATAAATCATCGACTTCACCCAGGGTAAAAACATCTAGAATAAATCCAAAAGAGAAGAAAAAGACAGGAACATAATTCTCATATTGTTTATGGAGGCCTAGTAAATAGTTTTCTACTTTATCTTTGGTCTCATATACTTTGCCTAGCATTATACTTCTCCTCTTCTGGTTATGACTAGCCGCGTATGGGGGAGTGGAATTAATGGCCCTCGTCTTTCTATTTATTCTTAATAATTGTAACCTATAAAAGTATTAAATTTAAAATTAAGGTTAAAATTCATGGCAAAAGAACTTGTGATCAATCAGACTCATAATGAGAGTCGTATCGCATTGATCGAAAATGGGGATATTCTTGATTTCCTCATTGATAGAGAAACCCCTTCAAAAGATAAGCCCAGTGTTGGAAATATCTATCTTGGACGCGTACTAAGGGTACTTCCAGGTATGCAATCAGCCTTTGTGGATATTGGCTATGATAGAGCAGCTTTTTTGTATGTCGATGATGCTTATCTTCCTACTTTGGAAGAGCAAAGAGAGATGGCCAATAAATTAGCTAAAAAAGAATTAGAAGAAAAAGATAATAAATTAGGTCAGACTATTCCAGATGAGTTTAGCACTTTGTCTGATACTGTCGATCTCAAATATAGGCCTGATATAAAAATCCAAGACTTTTTAAATGAGGGAGATGAGATCTTAGTTCAGGTTGCAAAAGAGCCTATCTCAACTAAAGGTCCAAGAATTACCAGACATGTTACTTTAGCTGGAAGACATATTGTATATATGCCTCTTATTGAACATGTTGGAGTTTCTAGAAGAATTGAGAGTGAAGACGAGAGAGAGAGATTAAAAAAGATCTTAGAGTCAATTCGTCCAGATGGAAGAGGTGTTATTGCAAGAACAGTTGCAGAGGGACAATCTCACAAAATATTAAAAAATGATTATGCTCTTCTCATGAAAATTTGGAAAGATGCTTTGATTAAATCCGAAAAAGTTAAAGCACCATCTTTAATTTATAAAGATCTCTCATTTATTCAAAGAGCCCTTAGGGATATTACTGATGAAGATGTTGATAAAATTATTGTGGATTCAAAACAAAATCAAAATCAAGTTGAAAAATTTGTAAATAAATTTCTTCCAAGTATGAAGGGAAAGGTAAGCCTATACGATGAAGATCAACCAATTTTTGAGCATTATAATATTGATGTTGAAATTGAGAGAGCTCTTAGTAATAAAGTTTATCTACGCTCTGGTGGTTCTTTAAATATTGATCAAACGGAAGCTCTTGTCTCTATTGATGTAAATACAGGAAAATTTGTAGGAAAAAGAACACTAGAAGAAACAATTTTAAAAACAAACCTAGAGGCTGTTCGAGAGATTGCCTATCAGCTTAGGGTTAGAAATTGTGGTGGAATTATAATTATTGATTTTATAGATATGGAAAAAGAGGAACATAAAGAACAGGTATCCAGAACCCTTCTTGAGGCCTTAAAAAAAGATCGTGCAAAAACAAATGTATTACCTATATCAGGACTCGGTCTTGTGGAAATGACAAGAAAAAGAACGAGAGATACCTTGACTAGGGTTATGTGTGAACCATGTGCTTACTGTGAAGGCTCTGGCAGAGTAAAATCTGTCAGTACTGTTTGCTATGAAATTTTAAGGGAAATATCTAAGGCGATGAAGAAGGCTAAAGAAGGAAGAATTTCTGTGTTTGCTCACCCTGAAGTGAGTGCCCAGCTTACGAGTGAGGATTTTTCAATTATAGAATCTCTAGAAGAAACTCATGGTAAGCAATTACAAATTAGAGCTGATAATTCTTATCATATTGAACAATATGAGATTTTCTTAAACGACTAATTATTTTTGATAGCTACTTGCAAGATCTCTGGACTGGCATCTAAATGTTGTTGACTCTAGTCCTCCTCCAAGTTTAAATCCTAAAAAGCTAACAAGAGGTTTTTTTATTTTCTCTTGATGGAAATAAGCGCTTTTTATTTTTCCAAATTTATTCTGATTAAGACTAAATTGATTTAATCCATTTTTAGGATCACTAAATTGGGTAATGACTTCATGGAGTCCATTTGAATTTGATAATGGTCTTATGGTAGAGCTTAACTGCCCTTTATTTATATCATCTTCAGTAATATTGAAATGAGATGAACTTATTTCACCTTCTTTTGTTTTATGATTGATCACAAAGGTAATTTCATTACGATCAGAATTAAGGCTTAAGTTAGATATTTCACAGTTATTGTAATCAGAGTGATCAAGCTTTTGAAATAACTCTTTTAGGCTAGGTGTATAATCTAGGTTACTAATTAAATCATTATATATTTGGTCTAATTCTTTTTTTCTTGATGTAAGAATAATACGATTTGCATATTCAATTGAATTTTTTAATTTATCTAACTCACTATTCGTAAGATTGCCGGCTTGGTTTTTTAATATAATTTCCTTTGAGAGATTAAAAAATGCCATTTCAATTTTTGAAAGTAGATTTTTTTGAATGCCATATTGAGCTTCAACCTCTTTTATGGCTTCAGTATGTTTCATCAAAGAGTACTTATCTTTTACTTTCGGAGTTTTTTTGAGATCAAAGTCTTGAATGATCGCATTTTCAAGCTTATCCACTTTATTTTTTATTTCTTTGTAAGACTTTGGGTCTGCAAAGACGATAAATGGAATTGTAAGTACAAAAGTTAAAATAATATATTTCATAATTATCCTTTCGAATAATTATACAATTAACTTTAGTTAAATAGTCAGTTATGTTGTTAAATTGGATAGTTAGCTTCTTTTTTGGGATGGGGGCTAGAGCCCACCACCAAAATTATTTGTTAGTTCAATCTCGTAACCATCTGGATCTTCGATATAGATGCTAATTGACTGCTTATAATCAATGAGGCCATAGTTCGTTTCATAGTTCCATACTTTAATTCCATTTTTGTGAAGTTTTGTGGAAGTTTCAGAGTTTAAATTATCTATATAGAATCCAAAATGATTGATTGAGTTCTGTGAACTCAACTTATCAGATTCATAGAGAGCAAGTAATCCTTTATTCGATTTTCCAATGATTGCATATTTTATATTTTTATTTTGTTTAGGTGAGAAGTATTCTTTTTCCTCTTTTACTTCAAAGTTAAATACTTTTTGATAAAAATGAATACTTGCCTCAAGATTTGATACGTTCATATTTATATGGTCTATATTTTTAAAATTTAACATTTTATTCTCCTTAATTTTAGGAATTTATTTTTCCTGATATTATGTTTGTAACAGGAAAAGAAATTTAGTGAAAATATTTAAAATAGATAGGGCAATAGATTTTAACTATTGTGGAGTATTCTTTAGGAGTCTTTGTTCAAGATCTTTTACAATATCTTTTCTTAGCTGAATCCCTTCACTAGAAAACTGTTTTTTATAGTCAGAAACAGCTATTACTTCGATGGATATTTTAATATTTTTAAACAGTCTCGGCAAGATGTCTCCTGGATGTTGAACATGATGAAGGCCTCCAGAGTAGCCTATCATTATATTACCCTCAGTTAGAACTTCAATGATTTCTGCAACACCGGATCTGACACTCATAGGCTTTCCATTAGTGTCAAGTCCATTTTTTCGTTTCATTCTTCCTTCAGGAGCAATCAGAATGATGCTTTTATCTTCTATGGCCTTTAAAAATTGAAACCATGATTTATCTCGTTTCCTTGTAATTGAAATAAAGCCAGGTCCCATAAGCTTCCAGAAGAATCCTACAATGGGTCTATTGAGAGTTTTATCAGCTCCAGGAGCGACCATTTTATTAGATAGCTGCCATAAAAAAGATATAGGGGCTGCACTTAGAAATAGTGGCTCATAGAGGGAGGTGTGATTCAAAAGCATTACTAATCGTAAGTCTTTGAAATCTTTGGGGGAGTTACCAACAAAATTAACTTCAGTTCGATAAAAGATCTTTGAAAATGACCTTATTGATAGAAAAATAATAAAACTAAGTACTGCTCTCATCTATTGAGCTTAACTAAAACATTTTAATGGTTCAATAGAAAACAGATACTTAGTCATTTAAAAAATCTTTGCTTATGTGAATCGCTGTGTTATGTTTCTTCGACATTCATTTTAGATAAAATCATAATCAACTCGCTCCGCATAGTCGGGGCTTAATATAAAACCCAGGAGAATATATGATTTATGAATCAGCCTATGTTCTTCGCACAGGAACAAGCGAAGAAGCTGCAAAACAACTTGCAGATGTTATTGTTGAAACAGTAAAAAGTTTTAACGGTGAAGTATTAATTCAAGAAAATTGGGGAGTAAAAACTTTTGCTCAACCAACATCAAACGGAATTACAAAAGGTCTTTATTTATACGTAATGTATAAAGCAGATGTAAATGTAAACGTAGAGCTTGAAAGAAGATTTAAAATATCTGAAGATATTTTAAAGTTTATCTTTGTAAGATTAGGAAAAGACTCTGAGCAAGAATCAGTTGTTAAAGCTTACAAAAACCCAAATCATTCAACTGAAGAAGCTGGCGTAGACTCTGAGAAAGAAAGAAAAATGTTCTCTAAGAAAAAGTCTTGTTGGTTCTCTGCAAAGAAAACAACTCCAGATTGGAAAGATGCAGCTTCATATTCATGGTTAGTAAATGAATTTGGAAAAATTTCTCCAGGTAGAGTTACAGGTTTAAGACCAAAGTATCAAAGATTAGCAACTACAGCTATTAAGCGTGGTAGATGTATGGGCTTAATCAGCTATATGTCTTCTAGAGTAGCAAGATAAGAGAAACACCAAGTGAATAAAACAGAATATAAATTAAATTCAATTAATCCTGTAAAGGTATTTATGTTGGGCGTTGCCCCGCTTTTATTATGTTTTAGTTTTTTTATGTCTATATTTACTGCTTTTCCAATTGGATTAAGCTCTGTTTTATACGGAAGAAAAATTGGTTTTATCGTAGCTGGAATTTCGCTAAGTTCATTTTATCTTTTAAAAAATTATATATTTGAGCTGAATGACTTTGTTTTAATTCTTTTTTATACAATTAGCATTATGTTGGGTTTAAGCCTATCAGAAGTGGTTAGAAGAGGAATAAATCCAATTAAAGGAATTATTTTTATAGGCGTTATATTAGTTTCCGTTATGAGCGGACTCGTTTATGGAATAGTTTCTGAGCAAGATAAAACGATGAAAAATTTGATCATTGAGAAAATTGAAGAATTTAAGCCTGCGCTTGATGAAGAAAGAAAAAAAATTGAAAAATCTAGTGATAAAGATACGTTTGAAGTTCAAGCGATTCTTGCTAACCCAAATCTCCTTGCAGATGAAGTAATTAAAACAGTCCCAGTACTTTTTATAATGGGATTATTTCTTACCTTGTGGGTCAATGTTTTTTTACTCTTAAAGTCGAATCGTATTTTTAGTACTTCAACTGTTCCATACAGTGAAAAATATTTATTAAATTTTAAGATGCCTGATCACGCAATTTGGTTTGTGATTGGTTTTTTTGCTATGTTTCTTGCCGGAGATTTCTATCTTGTAGATTCTTCATTACTAGGAACATTCGGAAAAATTGGACTGGGTATACTTGGAGTTTTTTATTTCTTCCAAGGTTTTGGCTTATACTTAGCATATTTAGACTATTTTAAAATATATGGTTTGTTTAGGACAATGTTAGTTGTAGCAACTGTATTAATGGCCAATAATATTTTGGCGGTTATCGGATTGTTAGATATGTTTGTTAACTTTAAAAAGTTTATGAAAAAAAATGAAATAGGAGAATGATAATGAAAGTTATATTAACTGAAAGAGTGAAAGCTCTAGGTAATATTGGAGAACTTGTAAAAGTATCTCAAGGTTACGCAAGAAATTTTTTGATTCCAAATAAATTAGCTAAACTTGCTGATGATGGAAATTCAAAACAAATGGCTGACTATCAAAAAATGTTAGCAAAAAAAGTTGCTGAAGAAAAAGCAGCTGCTGAAGCATTAGCGAAAAAAGTATCAAGTGTAACTATCGAGCTGGTTAAGAAAATTGGTGGGAATGGAAGACTTTTTGGTACAGTAACAAATGCTGAATTAGCAAAAGAATTAGAAGCTCAAGGAATCACTGTTGAGAAAAGATTAATTACTATTGATAACCCAATTAAGAATTTAGGGGAATATAAGATCGTAGCTAAGCTTTTCAAAGGTGTTGAAGCAGCTTTTAAAGTAAAAGTATTAATTGATCCAGCTCAAGCTGAAGAATTAAAGAGAAAACAAGAAGCAGCAGCTTTAAAAGCATCTCAAAAATCTGAAGAAAAGACTGAAGAAGTTACAACTGAAGAAGTTAAAGAAGAAACAGCAGAATAAAAAATTCAGGCCCCTGAGTTTTCTTTAGGGGCCCTCTTTATATCTATGGAGTTATTTATGAGTACAAGTAAAGAGTTACCCCATGATCTCTTAGCGGAAAAAGCACTAATTGGGTGTTTACTTATAGATAATAAATCCTTTGATCAAATTACAGATTTATCAATTTCAGAAGAAGATTTTTATCATCCAAGATATGGAATTATTTTTACTGGAATCAAAGATCTTGCTGTTGATAACAAGCCATTTGACCTTGTCAGTATCTGTTCAAAATTAACAGATATGGGAAAACTTGAGGCCGTTGGTGGACAGAGTGCTGTCTTAGAACTTATCGAAGATACAGCAAGTTCGGCAAATATTCATCATTATGCAAAAATTATTAAAAATAAGTCAGTTCTTAGAGGCATCGTTAGAACTTCAATGAGAATTACGGATCAAGGTTTAAACTTTATTGGAAATGTTGAAGAATTTATTGATGAAGTTGAATCTAGTTTTTTTAGCCTAGCTAATCAGACGAGAACAAATTTCGTCATCACACTTAAAGAGTCTCTAAAAGAAAATTTAAAAAGATTAGAAAACGGAAAAAGAGAACCTGGTGAAATACTAGGTTTATCAACCGGCTTTAATGCTGTCGATAAAAGATTACTTGGAATGCAAGCAGGTCAGATGATCATTATTGCAGCAAGACCCGGGATGGGAAAAACTGCATTTGCACTAAATATTGCAGTAAACTCTATTAAACAATCAGGACAACCAGTCATGGTTTATTCTTACGAGATGCTTTCTGCTGAATTATCAGGAAGGATTTTATCCTCTGAAGCTAGTATTGATTCAAGGAAGATTAGAACGAATGATTATACAGCATCTGATCTAAGAAATTTAGGTTTTGCTGTGCAAGAGTTATCAAAACTACCTCTTTATATAAATGATAGTGGTGCCACAAATTTATTAGACATTAAATCACAAGCAAGAAAAGTCAAAGCAGAGCATGGGTTAGGTATGATTGTTATCGACTATCTTCAACTGATGCAACCACATATTAGAAAGAATTCTAGAGAGCAAGAAATTGCTGAGATCTCTAGGGGGATAAAAGAGCTCGCAAAAGAACTTTCTTGCCCTATAGTTGCTCTTTCTCAGTTAAATCGATCTGCGACATCAAGAACTGACAGACGCCCTCAGTTACAAGATTTGAGAGAGTCAGGGTCTATTGAGCAGGATGCCGATGTTGTTATTTTAATTCATAGGGAAGACTACTATGATGAGAATACTCCTGAGAGGGGCGTTGCTGAAATTATCGTTGCAAAAAACAGAGCAGGTGAGCCTGGAACAGTAAAGCTTGCTTGGGTTGCCGCTCAAACAAAATTTACAGATCTTCAGTTTGATCCATCCGCTCCAAATGGATAGTAAGCTTTACTCAACATTTTATTTAAACAATAAACATACTCAACTCTTTTGTGACAAGGCCTCTCGTGCTTTTATACAGTATAGAGATTTTAGAATTAATCTTCTTACAGGAGAGCGTGAAAATAAAGATTTAGACGTTTTTCATAATGAATTAGAACTATATAAAATTAATCAATACTTTGATACACCTACAGTTATACATTTTTTTTATGAATATGGTTTTAAAACTCTAAATTTTCTAGACTATCTCGATTCATCGAAGCCACTTGCTATTTTTTTAGATTATTCTCGAGTCAAGACAATCGATATCTATAGTTTTCAGTATGAAAGTCAATTAAAATTTAAGCCTTTAACGATGCATAGTTTTGAAGATTATCATACAAAATTTCAAAAGACTTATAAGAAACTTCTTGATGGCGAATGCTATCAAATGAATTTGACGATACCATTTTATCTGAGAGCAAATAAATCTATTCCTCCTAAAATGTATATTAATAAATTTTGGAAGGATCCTTTAAAGGTTGGGGCTTATGCTCATGGAACATATATTGATGCTCTTGGAAAATTATATTTAAGTAATTCCCCAGAGTGCCTCTTTCAAATTGTTAAGAGAGACAAGAATTACAAAATATTATCAATGCCTATAAAGGGAACTTTAGAGGTCAAAAATAATGATGAAAGAAAGTTGGCTTGGGATAAATTAATCTTTTCAAAAAAAGATGATGCCGAATTAAATATGATAACAGATTTAATGCGAAACGATTTGAGTTCTATAACGAAGAAAAGTTCAAGAGTTGTTTTTAAGAAATATCCCTTACACGTTCCAGGACTTATTCATCAGTTCTCAGTTATTGAGTCTCCGATAGAATCCCATACATCGATTCGGGAAATTATGGAAAAGATATTTCCAGGGGGCAGTATTACAGGAGCACCAAAAAGAAATGTCTTTAAATTAATTTCAGAAATTGAAAAGTATGAGAGAGGCTTTTACTGCGGTTCAACTCTACTTATGTACAAAAACTCCAAATCAGCTTCAATTAATATAAGGTCGGCTGAAATAGACTATATCCAAAATGAAATTCGCTACGGAGCTGGTGGGGGAGTAACCCTTCTGAGCCAGGGAAATGTTGAGTACAACGAAGCATTAGCAAAACTTAAAAGCTTTCTTTTATTACTAAATTAGCATTATCATAAAATTCAATTGTTTAGAGCTATTATTATAAAAAAATTAACAAATTCTTACATCTATAAATGAGTATTTGACATAAGTTTTTTTAAACAGATATGCTGTGGCTATAAGATATTGATGGGTCTTTGCAAGGATGCAGGATTTAGAGTTCAAGGAGTTAAGAATGAGTAAAACAAGTGTAGATCAAGCTGTTGATTTAAAGGCTTTCGCAGACCTCGCCGGGTTTCCTGTTGAGTTAATTAAAAAAGAGCTTTTCAGTAAAAACGAAGATTTGCAGACTGTTTCAATAGATGACCTTCGTTCTGCAATGTTGAAATATTTAGATTCGACGATGCTAGAGGCTTAAATAAGTTAATTTGTGCATTGCAATATTTGAGCGTTTTGGTATAATGATTTCTCCGAGTAGTATTATGAATTTAGGAGAATATTATTATGTCCTTCGATTGGAGAAAGACGCTTTTATTTGAAAAAACTTCTAATATTCTTAACTTTTCGAATAGTTTTAAACTTAAAAATCAAAAATTAGTTAATATCTACATTCCCTGGAATGAAAAAATTGAAAATGAATTGATGTATAAAATTCGTTTCCATATCAAAAAATTTGGTTCATGTGCCATCCCATATATGAATCTTGGTCAAAATAATCTTAACTTAGAATCTGAAACAATCGAACGTATCCAAAATCAATGTTCATTAGGTCATTACGAAACTTTGCTTTTAATGTCTAATTTAAACTCAATTCATATTTTTAGAGTGAGAGCAGTTTCTGATAAAGAAAGTAATAGGGATATTTTAAGCTTGTATAAAGATTTCAATTACTCAACTTGGTTTATCGTGGATGATGTTTTTATTTTTGATGTAAACCACGTAGATAATGAAAAAGATGTTCATCAAAAATTAGAAGAGTTTATTTTTGATGAAAGAACTCAGAATGTATTTGAGAGAAAGACTAATGCTGCAAAAGGAGTTGAAAATTCTTCAAAGTGGATAAGTCAAAATAGAAATGTCACTTTTGATTATTTTATTAAAAGTAGTGAGCTTGCAGATAATATTTATCAAGATCTTTGGAAACATTTTAGTCGAAAAACTCAACACAATCTAGTTATGTGCGAGTTAGCAAAAAGTAAATGTGTCTTTTTAAGGGCCGAAGAAAGACTCGAGAGTTTAGAGAACTCATTTAAATATTTCAAGAATGCTTTATTGAGTGAATTAAATGAAATTTATATCAAACCTCTAATTTACACGATAGAAGAATATCAAATACTAGCTGAAGCATGGGATAAGATGAAATCTGGTCTTGTGAACAAAGAAGCTGTCTCAATGATTGATAAAATTCTTTATGAAGATAAAGACTATATTGAGAGTTTAAATGATTTTTTATATTTTTCAAAAAATATCAAATCATGTTTTTTTACTTTAAAAAATCAATTTTCAAAAAAGATATTTAAAGAAGAACACCTTTATTTAGAAAATTTTATTAATAGAATTGATAGTCTATTTGATTCATTTAATTGTAAAAAAATTGATACATTAGTTCAGTCAATTATTGATATTGAAAATGAAATTTCAAAAATCATGGAAAAGAAACATGAATTATCTGAAGAGAATTTTAAAAATATCAATTCCAAATTATCTCACTTACTAAGCTTGATGACATCGGCGAGCTATTCCGAAAATACATTATTTAAACTCTGTGAAGAAAAAGTAACAAAACAAAACCTTAAAAAAACATTCGTTGAAGAGGTTAGAGAGTTTCTAGATTCTAATCATAAAAAAGCCTCATAACAAAAATCCGAGAGTAAAAAAGTCAGGAAAAAATCACCTATCAGTGCCTTTAAACTAAAAAAGTCTTAAACTAGATTTATAAGTTACCGATTATTTATAAAAATATATAAAAAATCAAAAGGCCTAGCATATGGATATAGCAACAATTATTGGACTCGTTTTAGCAACGGCATCGATTATAGGATCAATCCTTGCTGGGGGAACAATTATTGCCTTTATAGACGTTCCTTCCATCGCGGTTGTTGGAGGGGGAGTTCTCTCAGCTATTTTTATTAAATGGCCCATGGAGCAAATTAAAATTATCGTTCCAATATACTTAAAATCTATTCTAAATACTGCAACAGATCCCAAAAAAATGATTGAAGAAATTCAAAGCTTAGCTGAAACAGCAAGACGTGAATCAGTTTTTGCATTAGAAAAAGTACCTGTTGCTGATCCATTTTTAAAAAAAGCAGTTGTTCTTGCTGCAGATAATAGACCACCTGAAGTGATAACAAGTATTTTACAACTTGAGATTGATTCACTTCAAGAGAGACACAAATTAGGCCAAAATATAATCAAAGGTATCGGAGATGATGGTCCTGCCTTCGGAATGATTGGTACACTTATTGGTCTCGTTATCATGTTACAGAACTTATCTGGTGGCCCTGAAGAGCTAGGTAAGGCCATGGCCGTTGCGATTCTAACAACTTTCTACGGTGCGGTACTTGCAAACGTTTTTATGGGACCTGTTGCAAATAAACTTAGTTTTTATTCTGCAAATGAAACACTTATTATGAATATAGTTGTTGCTGGAGTATTAGGAATTGTTGCAGGAGAGAATCCAAGAGTCATAAGAGAAAAGCTTGATTCTTTTCTTCCTCCTGCTCAAAGACAAGTTGAAGAGGGTGGAGGCGAATAATGGCCGACGAAGAAACAAATTGTCCTGAACCACCAGCATGTGAAGAATGTCCACCTCCTGGTGCCCCCGCATGGATGGCAACCTTTTCAGATCTCGTTACACTTCTCTTAACATTTTTTGTTTTACTCTATGCTATGAGTAAGACAGATGAATCTAAATACCAATCAGTAGCCGGTTCAATTCGAAAAGCGTTTGCTGGGAATGCAATGAAAATTGGTGAAACCATTCAATTAGGTAAATCTCCAGATGATTCACCAACGATGATTGAATCTCAAGATCCAGTTGAGCCTTTTCCTATAGATCTATTAACAACGGAAGGAATTTTAGATAAACAAGAAATTAATAGAGAATCTGATGAAGTTCTTGAACAGATGAAAAAAGTATTAGCAGATAATTCACTCGAAGAATCTGTTGAAGTTCATCAAATGAGTGAAGGAATTAAAATTAGAGTTAAAGATAAAATTGTCTTTAAAGCTGGGACGACTGAAATTAGCGATCGATCCTTTATTCCAATATTTGAAAAAATTGTTAATCTTATGAAGGATAATAATTGGACGCTTTTTGTTGAAGGTTATGCTGATATTGGAGAAGTCTCAGCTCAAAATCCTGATATCGGGCCAGATTTATTAAGTGCAAAAAGAGCGCAAGAAGTTGTGAGAGCGCTTATTAAAAGAGGTGTCAGACCTGAGAAAATTACGTCTGTATTTTATGGAGATACCAGAGCAGTACAAAATGATACCAATCGAAAAGTTGAGTTTCTCTTGAGAAAAAGAGATCTTAAAACAGAAGGTCGAAGAGTTCGCTCTCAATAATGAAAAAAGAAATAGAAGTTTGTTTTCTAGATGATTTCCCATCTCTAACTGAGGGGGTTTTATCTTTAGTTAATATTTCTAAAAACCAAATCCAAAAATATCTATCAAAAAAAAGCTTGAAACAAAAAGTTTATAAACAACAAATATATAATCTTCCTCTTGATATTATTAATTACAATAGAATAAATCCAATCTATGTTGGTAAGCCTATAAAAAAAATTGATGAAGATGATTTATTTTATGTCGTTTCTAAACCAGCGAAAATTCATTGTCATCCTCATTCCTATTGTGAACATGATAATGTTTTATCAGGACTTTTGAGTGAAAATATACGGCATGTCTTAAATGTCAATTCTGATAAATATGATAGAGGATTACTTTATAGACTTGATTTTGAAACGAGTGGTTTACTCATTCTTACTAAATCGAATGAGCTTTTAGGAAAAATCAGAACAGGATTAAATGATTTTATAAAAACGAAAATCTATCTTGCTGTTGTTGAAGGGAAGTTTCAATCGACAGAAAATATCATTAATTACTTAGAGCCCTTTGGTGAAAAAAACTCCAAGATGAGAGTGACTGGTGCCGTAACAACTTTACTTGCAAAGTGTGATACTGAGTTTATTGAATATAATAGCGATAAAAATATGAGTCTAATAAAAGTTAGACTCTACGAGGGTCACCGCCATCAAATTAGAGTTCAACTCTCAAATCTTGGTCATCCAATTATCGGAGATGATCTATATGGATCAAGAGAGTGGGAGAGAATGCTCCTTCATTGCTATCATTACACGATTAAAACTGAGACGATTGAGAGAAGCTTTAAAGACTCAAACCTAGATTTCTTATCTGGTCTCTTTAATTTTGACGGTAAGCTTTAGGTGAGCTGAGATATCCTTACTCGTTTTCTTAAAAGATAACTCCGCAATTGCCTGTCCATCAGTTATTGAATTAATATTAAGATCTTTATGTTTAATGCTAATTCTAACAATCTTTAAATGCTCCATCGTTTCAAGATTTGCAATTTTTGAAAGCTCCACATAAGAATTGGCCAGGGTTTTATACATATTTACTCGCAGATCTTTATAGGCACTATTTGAGCTTTTATAATCTATATCAATGAGAAGCTCGTCCTTCGTTTTGCACGTGAGATCCCAAGCGTCTGGGGCTTTTGGCTCAACTCTATCCATTATGGCCCTACAGGTACTTGGAATAAACTTACTTTGGTAATTACTCCAAAATTTTTTTGTTTTAGGGTCACAAGCGTAAATTCCAAATAAAAGAATTCCGATTGTAAGTACTGGATATTTTAAAGTCTTCTTAAGTAACATAGTCTCATTATGCACTGATTGAGGAATAAATGCACTAAAGTTTTACCTGAGTGAAACCGACAAGTACTAAGTTGGTTATGCGAGGTTTTAATGACAAATGATACAATTTTAGAGAAACCGTGGTTTTGGAATGTATTAAAAGAAATAGAGAAATTAGAAGAGAAAATTGATATCGAAAAATGGTGTCAAGAAAATGGAATGAAACTAAGTCACTTTCATCAAACTATTGAATACTTAGAATCTATTCATGAAAATTTTTATAATTTTCTGAGTTTGGACCATAGTAGCTTTTCACCACCTTCTGAGAAAATTCATCTCACTTTCAAGCTCTCAGGTACCGCTTGGATAATATCAAAATCAATAATTGATAGTCATACAGACTTTAAAAATATTTTTGAAGTCGATATTTCTCTTAAAAATCCCTTTAAAAAAGAAATAAATGCTATCAAAGAATTAAGTCTTATCGATACAATTAGTTTTTTAAATGAAATTGAAACATCAAAAAAGAATGATGAAAAATATTTAACCTATAATAATAAAGCTTCAGAGGTTCAAATTTTAAACTTAGAAATGGCCATCAAAAAAACTTTAAGTGTTGAAGTTAATCAGAATTCACTAATCCATTCGTTTCTCCCACGAAAAATAGCTTATCTAGAGGGAGGATTAAATGTTATTGGTGAAACGATATCAGATAAAAGGCTAATATGTTTGCCTATTTATGAATCAAATAAAGTAAAAATACAGTCTTATATACCAGAAATGAATTTCTCCTCACAAGAGATTGATGATTTTATTTATAGTTTAAAGTCAATGAATGATCAAACAGTGAGACTTGTTTTGAAAATATTTGCCAGAGACAAATTTAGCGAAAATTATCAACATCAATTTGCAGATAATCCCTGTTTAATGACGAATCAAGAAGGAGATTATATATGGGCAGCTACTCTAGAGCCGAGTGAAGATGTTTATGATTGGTTATTTAGTCTTTTTGGTGAGATTGAAATACTTTTTCCCGTTAACTTTAAGCGTGATTTTTTAAATTATTGCGAAGATAAGCTAAAAAAGTTAGCCTAGAGGGCATGAAAAGCCAAAAACAATTTTTTTTAATCTCTTTTATTCCAGCGATTGCCTACTGGTATCTTGAAGAGCATTATAATTTGAAAATTGCCCTGATGGGGGGGATGATTTTAGCTTTAGCGGAAATATCTCTGGAAAAAATATTAACGAAGCATGTTCATACAATTTCTAAATTTAATTTCTTTTTAATTTTTGTTCTAGGGACAATTGCTTTTATTGGATCAGAAGGTATTTGGTTTAAACTACAGCCTTTTTTTACAGGTGTTCTTATGGGGGGATACTTATTATTTAAATTGAGTCGAGGTGAGTCTTTAATGCTAGATTCACTTAAGGCCATGAATGGTAAAATTCCCAATGAAGTAGAGTTTAAAATATTAGAAAAACACTTATCATTTTTTCTAATATTTTATGGTTTCTTTATGGCCTATATCGCCATTTATCAAACGACAAGTACATGGACTTTTTATAAAACAATTGGTTTTTATATCGCATCCATTCTTTTTTTCATTTTTCAATTCATTCGAGTTAAATTAAAAAATAGGAGACAGCTATGATAAAATACTGTGCTTTGATTCTTTTTCCCATTTTTTATTTTTCAATGTCATGGTTTTTTCCATGGGAAAAAATACAATTTAATTCGACAATTTCTGTGAGCTATCTTTTTGATCTTTTAATCATTGTCGTAGGAACACTATTACTCAAAAAGGAAAATATCAATATTGGTAAAACGAAACTTAAACCCTTAGTTTTAAAAATCTTTGTTATTATTATTTTTGCTTTTATGACAATTTTTTTCTCAAAATGGGTCGAATTTAATGCTCCTTTTAAATATATAGAGCTCTTAATCATTCAATTACTTATTCTTGCACCAATTATTGAAGAGCTCATTTTTAGGGGAATCTTTTTTACCTTCGCCCAGAGATTAAAATTAAAATTACATGTAAATATTTTCTTTAACGCAATTCTCTTCAGTCTCTCTCATTTACCTGCTATTTGGATACTGCCTAAAGAATTTCATAGTTTTATTCTTTTTCAACTTTTTTATACCTTCTTTCTAGGCTGGATCTGTGCAAAGTCTCGTCATCAAACAAAAGGTATACTTGAACCCATTCTCTTGCATTTTGTCTTTAATTCAGTGTTTTATTTTGCGATAAAGTCGGCACTTATTTAGGTCATATCTCCATTATCTAGAACTATTGTATTTACTTCTTAGACTCACTTTGTTAAATTGCGCCACTATCATTTATTAATAAGAACCAATATATAGGGTGAACTTATGGACAAAATTAATCTTGAAGAGATTCAAACTCTTCCTAATGGATCAAAATTAGTTGGCGATCTAGAATTTCCAAAAAGAAATGTATGGGTGAAAACTTACGGCTGTCAGATGAATTATCATGACACTGAAAGAATTTTGTCTCACCTTGAGCCTCTCAATTTTTCTTTGACTGATAATCAAGATGAAGCAGATCTTATGCTTTTTAATACCTGTGCTATAAGAGACCTTGCGAACCAGAAATTTTATTCTCATCTAGGAAATACAAAACATAATAAATTAAACCGTGAAGTGAAAGTTGCGGCCGGAGGCTGTATTGCTCAAACAGAATCAAAAGAGTTATTAAAAAAATATCCTCAACTTGATTTTGCTTTTGGAACTGATGTTGTGGATAATATTGGTGAGATGGTCTATAGGGCCTATGCTGGGGATGAAAAATTTGCAGTGACAAGTTGGGATAGGGCGGATAATTATTCGATTGAGACCAAAATTACTCATGGATCACCTCAGGCTTTTGTTAATATTATAAAAGGTTGCGATAAATTTTGCTCATATTGTATTGTTCCTTTTACAAGAGGAAGAGAGAAATCGAGAAGTATCACTGAAGTTGTGAATGATGTGGCAAGACTTGTGAATCACCAAGGTATTCAAGAAGTCACTCTTTTAGGGCAAAATGTAAACTCCTTTGGAAAGAAAAATGGTGAGTCTCTAGCTGAATTAATCATGGAGCTTGAAAAAATTGATGGGTTAGAGCTCATTAGATATACGACAAGTCATCCTTACGATATTTCTGATGAGCTAATTGATGTTCATGGAAAATCAAAAAAACTAGCAAATCATCTCCATCTTCCTGTTCAGTCAGGATCGAACACAGTACTACAAAGAATGCTTAGGCAATACTCTATTGAGCATTACTTAGAAAGATTAGCAAAACTAAGAGTTGCAAATCCTGATATCGTTTTATCTACAGATATTATTGCAGGCTTTCCAAATGAGACAGAAGAAGAGCATAGAAAAACGCTTGAGCTTCTTGATCTTGCTCAATTTGATTTTATTTATTCGTATAATTATTCATCCAGAAAAGGAACTAAGTCAGCAAAGATGACTGATATTTTAACTAAAGATATTAGAGGCCGAAGGCTTCGTGAAATCCAAGCTTACCAATTAGATATTCAAGAAAAAGTAAGATCTTCTATGGTTGGAAAGACTTATCGTGTTCTTGTTGAGGGCAGTGGTTCTATGAAAGGTGTTCAAAAATGGAAAGGACGAACAAGTTGCTTTAGAATTGTCCACTTCGAATCTGAAAATAAAGACGAAAATTTATTATGGCACTGGGTAGATTTAGAGATTACATCTGCGACAGGTTTATCTTGTCAGGGAAAAATTATTAAGGATCACGGCAAAAATGTCGGCAAAAATTGCCTATAAATCAATTTTTTTCATCCTCGGCTGTGTCTCTCTTATTTTAGGGATTATAGGAGCAATTCTACCTCTTCTCCCTACAACTCCATTCGTTATTCTCTCTGCTTTTTGCTTCTCAAAGAGCTCAAAAAGGGTACATTCTTGGCTCACTAGCTTACCGTACTTTGGTGATGCTATAATGGACTGGGAGAAGAATAAAGTCATTAGACCAAAGGTTAAAATACTAGCTGTCACTATTATTTTAATAACTTTTACTTTAAGTATTACTCTGACAAAGTTACATATTGGTTTAAAAGTAATGCTTGTGACAATTGCCTTAGGTTGTATTGCTTTTATTCTTACTCGAAAATCTAGACCGTAAGGAGAACATTTTTGAAGTATTTTTTATATTTAATCTTTTTTATTTCCGCAAACTCTTATGCTTATGTCGATCTTAATCTAGGTTATACACTGTCTGTTAGAAATGTTGACGGTATTGAAACTGATGATAACCCTGATCCAGGCTCGGCAAGACAAACATCAAGTGGTTATTTAATTAATCTTGCATGGTTTATGTGGGAGTACACGGCGTTAGAGTTAAACTATTCTAATAAAACGGAAAGACTTATTGATGATAGGGAAGTTGCGACAGATGATGATACTTTTAAAATTAAAAAAATAGATAGTACTGTTATTACAGAGGTTGCAGGTGTCGGAATAAGACAAGCATTTGCAAATAGAAAAGCTGCCATTATACCTTCTCTTTCTCTCGGATATGCTCAATATAGTACATCAGGCTCAAGTATTTATACGGTTGATAATAGTGGAGTTGAATCCGATTTAGAAATTGAACAAGAAAAACAATCATATTCTTCTAGTTATGCCGCATTTTCTCTTCGATTTCAGTTTACTCAATTAGTAGGTTTTACTTTATCAGCAAAAACAGTTATGCCAGATTTTGATACATCTCAAGCATCAAATAACGTCACATATTCTGCTGGTTTCTCTTGGATTTTTTAATTACAATAGTTAAATGAAACTATTTTGTCTTTTATTTATCCTCACATCCTGTGCAAAATTAAGTTACATTACTAAACAGGGATTAGGTCAAATATCATTAGAATATAATGGTATAAAAAATGACAAGCTACTATCAGATGATAATATTAAACAGTCATACAAAGAAAAAATACGATTAATAGAGAAAGCAAAAAGATATTTCTATAAATACTTTAATTTACCTGAAACTGATATCTATGATGAAACAACTATTTTAAAAAATAGGGCCGTAACCTATTTAGTTATTCACTCCCCGAAAGATAAAATTAAAGCGATCGAAACTTCTTTTCCCATTGTTGGAAGTTTTCCCTACCTTGGATTTTTTAATCAAGAGGATGCTCTTGAGTATAAAAAAGATTTAGAAAGAGAAGGGTACTCAACATATTTGCGTGAAGTTTATGCTTATTCAACTCTAAATCAATGGCTCTTTGACGATAATATTCTGTCTTCTTTCTTTATTTTTAATGATCATGACTTAGTTGAATTAATTTTTCATGAACTGACCCACACCATTTTATTTGTGAAAAATGATGTTGAATTTAATGAGAATTTAGCACAATTTGTATCCGAAGAACTACTTTCTGAATACTTTCATTATTCAAAAGAAGAATTAAAAAAAATTAAAGTTAATCAACAAAATTCTAACGAATTGATTAAAATAATTTCTCTCTATTCTAAGGAGCTAAATTCTCAGTATATCGATTCAAAAGATTTTGAGTCGACATTAAATAATTTTCTTCAAAATACTTTTCATCCAAGTATAGAAAAGAAATGTATAGAGCTTAAAATCGAAAAATGTTGGCCTCTAAGAGATGATTGGAACAACGCTCGTTTTGCTGCTTTTAGTACTTATGAAAGTAAGCGAGATGAGTTAAGAGAAATCTATAAATCGACGAAGAAAAATCTTAACACATTTATTTATGACATAATAAAAATAAACAAAAAACATAATTCAAATAAGCGGTTTATAGAAACCCTAAAAAAGGAACTCTAATGGCACATATCTTTTTTATCGATCCTCTTGAAAAGTTAAATATAAAAAAAGACTCTACTCTCATGATGGCGCTAAGTTTTTTAAGTTTAAAAAAGGAATGCTATCTACTTTTCGAAAAAGATTTTTATGTCACCAATGAAAAAAGATCAAATTTAAAGCTTTATACATTTAATGGTAAGTTCAAAGAGGATGGTTGTTATTTAGAATCATTTAATCTTGATATGGAAGTTGACTATCAAATAACTCAAAATGATATTATTCATATGAGGATTGATCCTCCTTTTGATACTAGATATCAAAGATACTTATGGATGCTTGATTTCTTACAAAATAAGACTAAATGTGAAGTTCTAAACTCACCATTAAAAATAATGAAATATAATGAGAAACTAGTTGCTTATCGTAACTTAGATCATAGTCACTTAAGTTATATTGGAAGCTCGTTAGTTGGATTTATGGAGTTTTTAAAATCACTAAAGACTGAGGGGTATAAAGATATCATTTTGAAACCTCTCGATTTGTATTCAGGTATAGGTGTTGAGAAGTTATCTATAAGTGATGAACAAATTGAAGCTAAATTCTCTAAAAAAGTCGTCGACTTCCATGGGGCCATCGTTTGTCAGCCATTTATTGAGGATATTTATAACGGAGAGTATCGCTCTATTTATTTTGATGGTGAAGAATTAGGTAGCATTATAAAAATACCTAAGGATGGAGAGTTCTTAGCAAATATTGCCCAAGGAGCAAAGTTTGATAAAATTGAACTACCAGCTAAACTTAAAGAAATTTGTGATTTAATCGCTTTGGATTTATTTAAAGATGGTGTTCGTTTTATTGCATTTGACCTTTTAGGAGGCGCTGTTAATGAAATTAATATCACTTGTCCAGGCTTACTTGTGGAGGTCTCTTATGCTTACAAAAAAAATCTTTGCTTCACTATTGCTTCTAAGTTTTAGTGCAGTCACTTTTGCTGAAAAATTTAACCCAGATGATATTGTTGGTTATTGGTTAACTAAAGAGGAGAGAGCAGTTATTGAAGTCTATAAGGATGGAGAGGAATTTGCTGGAAAATTAGTTTGGTTAATTGATCTTCACACAGGTGCTAAAAAAGAAGTACTTGATGCTGAGAATCCGGATAAAAAGCTTCAGAGCAGATCTCTTTTAGGTTTAAAAAATCTTTGGGGTTTTAAGTTTAAAGACGGAGAGTGGGTAGGTGGAGAAATTTATGATCCAAAAAAAGGAAAAACATATTCTGCAAATATGAAACTTGTGAATAAGGATGAGCTTCATTTAAGAGGTTATGTTGGAGTACCATTATTTGGAAGAACATCAGAATGGAAAAGACAAAAAAACATTATTCCTGATAATTTTAGTTTAAAATAGAAATGCATTTATTTTAATTAAAAATGAAATACTCAGTTGAAAATTTATAATTTATAGTGAAAATAATAGAAACTAGATAAATATTTAGGTTTGTTTAATAATTCATGGAAGGAGAATGACACATGAAATTACAATTAATTGTAACTTCTGCTTTATTACTTGGAGCACTTAGTGCTTTCGGTGGAGCAAAAGAAGATTTTGAAGCGGCTGTTAAAGCACAATGTGGTGGCACAAATGTACCAGCAACAGGTGGTAGACAAGGTAATGTTATGAAGTGGAAAACGTGTACATCATCATCAATTACTATTGAAGGTTGTACTATGAAGTGCACAGATGCATCATCTAGTATTGGTGGATAATTAATAAAGGAAAAAAGGATAAAAATATGAAAAAATTATTAGTTATGGGGATGAGTTCACTTTTTGCATTTGGTGCAATGGCTCAGACTTTAGAAGAAAGAGTAGAAGCATTAGAATATGCTAGTTATGAAAACTACACAAAAGTCGGTGGTAGAATTGAGTATAGATTTGATTCTTATGCAAGAGAAATCAATGATCAGTATGCTGTATTTAATACTGCAACAAATGCAACAGATACAAGAGAAGAAGGTAAGGCTGCTGCTGGATTTCAAAGATTGTTTTTTAATCTTGATGTAGAGTCAAGACCGTCAAGCAAATTATCTTTCTTTGGAAAGCTAGCCATGGCAAAATATTCAAACTTATTTAACACAGATGGTGGAACATCTCCTGAGAATGCTCCATATAATGATTTACAAAGAGGAAACGTTGCAAGTTCATCAGCAATTTTTGTTGAAAGAGCATTTGCTAACTATAATATCACTAAAGACTTAACTTTTACTTTTGGTCGTCTTCCGACTTCTCATGGTGCTCCAAGACAATTTTCTTCAAATGAAGCAAGAAAGGGTAATTATCCAATCCTATCATTTGGTGGAAGTTGGGATGGTCTTGCATTATCTAAATCAATGGAAGGTGGACATGCAGTTAAGTTAGTTTATACTCCAGTTTCATCTGTTCCATTTAAAACTGAGACTTCTGCAGGTATGTCAGATAAGAATGGTGATGCAGTTGATGTAAATGTTCCTGCTTATGCATTAATTTATGAATTTGATCGTGCACAATTTGCTGGATCAAGAAACTTCTATTTCACAGCAACTTATTTTAATATTAAAGATATGCCAACACTTCCAAGTGCTGCATCTGATCTTTATTTAAGTCTTCAAAGAACTTCTTTTTATGCTGAATTTTCAGGTATTAAAGAGTCAAATTTTGATGCATATTTACACGGTGTAAGTACTGTAACTAAATCAGATGGTAAATTTTCTACAGCTGGTGGATGGTTAACAGCAGAGGATAGTGATGAAGTAACAGGTCAAGCTTATGGTTTTGGTGTAAAGTATAGCATTAAGCCAAATATCAAGGTTGGAGCTGAGTATTTCTATGGAAGCGAAGATGCTTTCCTATATGATTCATCTTCTCAAGATCCTGCTAATATTTATACTACTTGGGGGAATGGACAGCATATATTCTACTCTCATGATTTTGATGGTGGACTTAAAGTTATTGTTGGTCATGCAATCAAAAATTCTAAGTATACAAGAGCAGTTATTGCACAAATTGGTGCAACTCAAGAAATTGATAATGTTGAGCAAAATACATACGCAAGATTTATCTCTAGCTTCTAAGCTATTAATAAGACTATAATTTGTTGTTATAAGGGCCCGCACTAATGTGCGGGTTTTTTTATCTCAAGAATCCTAAAAAATCTCCGATAATAATTTAAGTTCTTTTTAATTGATGGAGATTTTGATGAAACTAAAAGCCAAACTTATTTTATTAAATACTGGTATCTTGTTCTTTGTTGGAATGATGATGTTCTTACAGTTCAGATCAGCTCAAACAAAGCAGAAGTATGAGATTAGAAAGAGTTTTGCACAAAATTCAGATAAGCTTCAGAAAAATATCTCAAATGTTTTTTACCTTTATTATCATAATGCTCAAAACATTGCCTTAAATGGATCACTAAAAACAAAGAATTTTGATGATGTTAATTTTTATTTTAACGAGCTTGTAAGTCTTTATCCAATGTATGACATGATCTTATATGTTGATAAAGATGGTAAATATATTTCATCAAATAGTTTAGATAATGTTGGGAAAAATTTAAAAATCGATGAGATAAAAGGAATGTCTTTTTCTGATCAAGAGTGGTTTAAAGCCTTTAAAGAAGGAAAACTTGTCGAAGATTATGAAAAGAAAATTTATGGATCATTTGTTGGTCAAATGAAATCAAGTCCAGTTGTATCTAAGCTTTATGGACAAGATAGAGTCGGTAATTATTTTGGAACTCAAGTAAATGATGAGTTTGGAGATCTTCAAGGTTATGTTGTGACCTTTGTAAATATTAAATGGGCAACAAACGAAATTATGTCTTTAAATAGTTCTCTTGAAAAAGAAGGAAAAAAAGGATCACAAATATTCTTAGCAAAAAATGATGGCACTGTTGTATCTGAAGTTAAGGACTCTGCTCTCGTAGATACAAATTTATTTAAAATGAATATTAAAGATACATTTAAAGGTGAAATTGAAGCAGTTCAAAATTTAGTTGAGCCTACATTTTTTGAATCAATGTTTGTAAGTGATGATTCAAAGCTTGTCGCATTTTCTCAATTTAGTAATGAGAAATTTGTCGACTCCCTTGGATGGAGTGTCTTTGTTGAAATGGGATCTGAATTTGCTTTTAAATCAATTTCTGTTGCTTCAAATATTTTTACCATTAGTTTTGTGATTACTTTAATCTTTGCAAGTTTTCTTGCCTCTGTTGTGAGTGCAAGACTTTCAAATAATTTACTCAGTATTGCAAGTCAAATAGCTGAAGGCTCAACGACTATCTCTGGTGCTGCAGATAAATTATCTGAGCATTCACAAGGTCTATCATCTGCGACAAGTGAGCAGGCATCTAGTTTACAACAAACAGTTGCATCCTTAAATGAGATTAGTGCAATGGTAAATAAAAACACGGATGCATCAAAGGGATCAAAAAGTTTATCTGCTCAAAGTAGAGGAGCTGCTGAAACTGGTAAGAATACAATTGATCGAATGATTAGATCAATTGATGATATTTCAGATTCAAACTCTCAAATTATTGGTCAGATGAAGCAGAATACGGATGAGATGCAGGCAATTATTAGTGTTATTCGTGAAATTGAAGATAAAACAAAAGTTATTAATGATATCGTTTTTCAAACAAAATTATTATCTTTTAACGCATCAGTTGAAGCCGCTCGTGCAGGTGAACATGGTAAAGGTTTCTCTGTTGTTGCAGAGGAAGTTGGAAACCTTGCTCAACACTCTGGAGACGCAGCAAAACAAATTGAAGATATGCTTGTTCAGTCTGTAAATAGAGTTGAATCGATTGCAAAACAAACAGAGATTAAAGTTGAAGAACTTATTAGACTCGGAACTTCTAAAGTTGAAGAAGGAAAAAATATTGCAAGAGAATGTGATAAAGCTCTTGGTGAGATTCTAGATAATGCAAATACATTAGATGATACAATTGAAGAAATTGCAATCGCATCTGTTGAACAATCTCAAGGTATTCAAGAAATTACAAAAGCAATGAGTGAGCTTGATAAGGTAACGAAGCAAAACTCAATCATTGCACATGAAACAAGTTTAAATACTCAGTCATTAAATAAACAAGCACTGAATTTAACTGATATATCTGTTCTCTTAACTGATCTTATTACAGGTAAGAAAAACTCTTCTACTGATTTGGCCACTATCAATGTGAAGGCAAATAAACCCAAAAGTGAAAAAGAACAGAAAAAAATAGAGACGAAGAAAAAAGCGAACGTCATAAATTTCTCTAAAGCTTCTGAAAAGAAAAAGGAAGCTCAAGCTAAAGTAGCTCCTGTTTCTGAGAAAAAAGTTGCTTCTTCAGATATTAGTGTTCCAAATTCTGATATCGGTGAATGGGAAGATATTTAGTACTCAATTGTAAAAAGCGGAGTCTCTAAGAAGCTTTTTACACGTCCAATAGTCGATAATTGTTCTTGAGGGTAAATATCCTCAAGAACCTCTGAGATACCGCTTTTTAAACTTCTTTGTAATTCAACTGTAATTTGATTATTAGGAATGATTTGAATAATAAAATCTTTTTCTTCTAATTTCTCTTGATAATAATCAGTAAGTGTACTTGTTGAACCAATCAATTTTTCAACTTTATCAAGATCAATTTTTTTAAGAGTTCCATTGATATAATGATCAATTAAAGATTTTTGAGATTTTAAAAGATAGTCAGCACTTTGCTCTCTTTTGACAACAATCTTTCTATCCTTTAAGAGCTCATATTTAGAATTATGATAAAGCTCAATAATCTCATGTCTTTTAATATTAAATAACTGTTGTAGATCCTCAACATTATATTGAGCTATTTCTTTTAAGTATAAAATAGCTCTTTTTTGTGTTGATAATGAATAAAAGTTTTTAAACTCAAAGTGCTCAGTTGAACTTTTTAGTAGGTGAGGAGCGCGTTTTAAGGCAAGCTCATAAATTTGAACAAGTAAGTTCTTAAGCAGATATTTTTTTACTTCAATACGATCATTTTTATCTAGTGGATCAAAGGACATGTCCGAGAGAAAATTTTTCTCTGCAACTAAAAACACTGTTAATGAGTCTAGTACAAGTTGTTCGGCATGTAATTCATCTATTATCAGACTTTTTGAAAAAGCAAATAATCTTGGAAGTACTGAATCTAATTGAGTTTTAAGCTCTTCTTTTTTCATATCTAAATGTTATGTAATTTAGCATCATTAAGCAATCGAATAAAATCTTACACTTTAAAAATCAATAACTTAGAAGCTCATGGGAAATATATACTCCACCCACTAAATATTTTTATAATTACGCCGATATTACTAAAGAGATTAAAATAGGAATACTATGAAAATGAAAACTAAAATTATATCGATTGTTATATTTACTCTTCTCTTCACGGCCTGTTCTCCCCAAGAAACGGTTACGACTGAGACTATCACAACTAACAATAATGGTGGCGGTGATGGCAATACGGGTGGTACGGATAATGGTGGTGGCACTGGCACTGGAAACAACGGTGGTGGAACACAAACGAACTCTTGTGCCGGAACGACAAGCGATGGTTATGGGGATGGTTATCCTATTCACCACTTCAATCTTTTTTTAGCAGGTCATCAAACGTGGGTTCCTGGTACGTATTCAGATCCACTTTTAAGTGATGTTCCAACAATAAATGAAGCAAGCATTATTTTTAAGTCAGACAGTCGAGTAAAAGTGAGATTAAAAATACATAGTCAACCTCATCCAACTGCGGGTGAGACATATTGTTATGGAAGAACTACTGGAGCTGCAGGGGACCCTTATACATATACAAAACTTAGAATGAGAGTGAGTTTAAGAGATGTTCTTTGCCAAAATCCAGATCCACAAAACTCTAATAATTGTTTATCTGGTTTTTATCTAGGAAATAGTTATGGGTATCAGTATCTTTCACCAGTTGCTGTCAATTCATGCTCAAACGTTATTGATATTGGAGCGATTAGAAATCAAACGACCTATGGAACAGTTGTTCAAGTTGATGATGTAAAAGCAGATAGTACCTGCCAGAGTAATAACACTCAATGTCCAGCAGAGCAGATTGTAAGAAGAGCAAGTTGTTGGCATATGACAATGCAGATTGTAACAGATTATACGCAAGATTTTAAAAACTAGTTTAAAGTAAGAATAAAATTAACAGCAAATTGCTCATTTTCTAAGATCTCATTTGGAGGGTTTGGAAGTGAGCTCATATTAGATAATACTTCCTGAAAAAAATCATCTAACTTTTTAATTCTCGTCCAAGCAAGTGATTTTATCATCAGAATATCACCGTTCTTATCATAAATGATTCTACCAGCGAGTTGTTTTTTCTCTGAAGTTAGGGGAAAGCGTAATTGAGGATTTTTATTTTCAAAAGATATAAGTTCTTTGTAAAAAGAATTAATATAGGCCATGGCCGTACGTTTTTGAAAGCTATAAAAGACAAGCTCATTCTTATTGAGTTCATCCTCTTTAATACCTTTTGGGACTTCAAGACTTATATCAATATTCGTATTATCAAAAACCTTGAGGGCCTGCTCTGGTGTTAACTGAGAAGGAGAAGGGGTCTTTAAAAAATCTTTAATACGATCATTTTTTAAGGATAGTGATTTTACAACCTTTCCATTATTAAAATTAGGTTTTAGAGATTTAAAAGTATGATTTTTTCGCTCTATTTGTGTGTTAGAGGGCCTAGTGATAGGTTCATTATAAGAGAGGTCACTCAAGCTTGTTTTTCTTAGTTTTTGCTTTAGATAGGTATACTTTTTCTTAGCACCGTCTTCTTCTCCCACAATTCTTATATCTTTTATTTTGAACTGATGAGATTCATTTTCTTTTACAATATTAAAATCAATAAGAGGCTTCGAGTAGTTTAATACTAAACAGTGAATCCCAATACTCAGGATGATAAAAAAATAAATAGGTTTTAGTCTTATTTTTCTCATATTCTCTGATTAATATACTCCTTATTTGCTAAATATGAAAATGAAGACATAATCTTTACAAAAACACTGAAAAAAATGCTATTTAAGTGTCTGAAAACACGTATGTGGAAGAAAGTGAATGGTTGACGAATATAAACAAAGATTGCGAAAATATAGCTAGTTTTCAAAGATTGAAAATGAAATTTGATAGGATATTAAATGAGAAACTTAATTAAGAATTCGACAACTTACTACGCTTTGATGTTTGTCACGATAGGACTTGTGTCTACTGGTGTTTATTTAGGTAATAATCTTTTAAATAAACAAGCTTCACTTTATCAAGCTAGTAGTGGTTCATCAGTTTGTTTTCAACGAATCACTCAAACGTTTACTTCATTAATGATTAAAGATTTCTCTGCTAGTTATTTAAGTTCAGATTTTAGAACAATGACATCAGAGTGTTTAGATGAAGTTAGTAAAATTATAGAAAAACTAGATGATTCAAAATTAATGGGATTAGAGTTAAATAACTTGAAAAGTGATTATCATTGGTTTGACCAAAAAGTTTTAAAAGTTAAAGAACTTGCCCTTGCAAATGAGATCGATATTCTACAATCAAATATTTCAAATAAATATGGTGAGCTAGAAGGTCTTAAGAATTCATTTGATGAAAAAATTCAAGGAATGATTTCTTCAATTGAATCAACGAGAAATTTAATATCACTAATCGTCGTAATGGGCCTAACTCTTTTATGTTTAAGTATTGGTGCGATCTATATCAACAGAAAACTTAAAACAAAAAATTTAGAAATTTTAGAAGAAAATGTACTTAGTCAAAATATTGAGAAACTAAATATCGACGATAGTGTAATACTAATTAATAAATACAGTGAACACTTAAATTTAAGTGGATTTAATCAGTTAGTCATGGGCTCAATTGATAAACTTCAGCATGAGCTTATCAATGTTGAGAACACTCTTTTAAAAATGAATACGATTAAAGAGACAGTCTATGAGATATCTGAATCTGATTTATTTGAGGCACAAGTGGAGAATAATCCAACAGAGTCTGAGAATATTCAATCTACAGAATTTCATTCAGTCTTAAACACTGCGATTAGTAGAGTTGAGGATAAAGCCTTTAATGATGGCATTATTCTTGATACTGATCTTGCCAATGATTATAGTGTTAATTCTTCAAATGAGGCATTAGAACAATTACTATATTATTCTCTCTCATTTGCAATGGATAAAACAGCTGAAGTCGATGGCCCTAGAAAATTAACATTAAAATCAAATCCTTTAGGAGCAATCGCATATTTAAAACTAAAACTTCATGGTTGCTCTCTAGCGGATCATGATATTAGTATCCTAAATGGTAAAAGCCCAACTTCTGATACAAATGTAAATTTACTCCTTCTAAGGGAGCTTGTTTCAGATGCAAACTCAACTGTAAGCGTAAAAAATATCAAGAATTCTCAAACGGGTAAAATTGAATCTGAATTAGAATTTGTTTTTGAACGAGCTCGAGATGCTAAGGTTGCTGTTAAAGTCGTTAAAGGATCTAAAGCCGATATTAAAAACTATTTTAAAGAGCAAACTAGCCTTCTTTAATAACTTTAATTTTATCTCTTTTGTGTTTGATCATGACATCAGTTACTTTTGCAATAAACTGCTCAGCTGTGCATGGTTTTGTGATGACGTACTTCACGCCGAATTTTACAGCCTTAGTTACTTCAGCACTAGTAACATTTGCAGATAATATAATAATAGGAGCTGGATTTTCCGTCATTTTCTCTCTAACTTCATGGGCTTTGTAGTTACGAATAAAATCAATTCCTTTAACTATAGGCATCATTAAGTCAGTAATAATAAGATCAAATTTCTGAATTTGACACTTTCTATAAGCATCACCACCGTCTTTAGCTTCAATAACAAATGTAAAGATACCCATCATCTGAAGAAACGTAACTAATGTTTCTCTGATATCATCTTCGTCGTCTACAACGAGGGCATTTAATTTTTCTCCAGGCCTAAGTTCTAGCTTCAATTTAATTCTCCTAGGGTATATTATATGCAAAAAGATAAAAATAGAAATATTAAATATGAATAAAATTATAGATTATTAAATAAACTAATCAGGTATTAAATGAATCAAAATAAAATGCAAAATCGAACAAATTTACTCATTGAGGGTGTACAAAGAATCGTTATTTTTTATCTATTATTTCTTTTCTTGATGATTCTATTTCGATGTTTTTTTGTTTTTTATTTTGGTGAAAATGAAATTTTTAATACTTACCAATCTGATCTTTTGTATAGCTTCTTTATGGGCTGGAAATATGATTCATTAATTCTTTCATATTTTATAGCGCCATTTTTTTTATTGCTAATTTTTATTTCAATTTTTAATAAAGTCTTTTTATTCAATGTGTGGCAGTTTTGTTTTTTTCAATATTCAAAAATAGTAACAATTTTATTAGTCGTGATTTTAATTTCAGATCTCGCGTTTTTCTCCTATTTTCAAGATCATATCAATATTTTATTTTTTGGAACCCTTGAAGATGATACCTTCGCCCTAATCGAAACTGTATGGAAGAACTATCCAGTAACAAGTATTTTACTTGGATTTTTAGTTTATTATTTTGGGTTTACTTATATTTTAAGAAAAAACTTTCAAAAAGTTTTAAAATCAAATATTAGATTTTCTGCTAGTTCTTTAAAGTACTTTACTCTTTTGATTATCTCTTTTGTGCTTCTTCTCGGCGGACTCAGAGGAGGTTATGGAAAATTTGTTCTTGCTCCAAAATATTCAGATTTTTCACGAAATTCATTTATTAATTTAATTCCTATTAATGGTGTTGTGGCCCTTGAAAAAACAATTAAACTGAGACAATCCCGTAATAGTGATGATTACAATATCTTAAATGCTATGGGCTATGATAACGATATATACGCTGCCTTTAATGACTATATCGGGATCGATACTAGACCCACACAAAAAGAACAATTATTAAGCTTAATAAAAAGATTTACTCCAGAAAATCAGTTTTTAGAAAAGAATAAGCCTAATGTGATTGTTTTTTTAATGGAGAGTTTTGGTGGTTCATGGTTAAAATATCAAAGTTCAGATTTTGATTTTATGTATGGCCTTGAAGATCATTTTAAGAATGATTTTTATTTTCCAAATTTTTTATCTAGTGATAATGGAACAATTGGCTCTTTAATGTCCCTTGAGTCTAATATCCCGAATCGACCTGGAACAAGATACTTATCTGAAAGTAAATATATGCGAACACCGCTTACATCTTCGGCCCATGAACCTTATAAGACACGAGGGTATGAAACAAGCTTTCTCTATGGTGGAAAGCTTGCTTGGAGGGACATAGGAAACTATTTTAAGCATCAAGGTTATCATAGGCTTATTGGTGAAGCGGAAATCATAGACAGCCTAGGACTTGAGGGCGAGAATGGCTCAGAGTGGGGACTTTATGATGAGCATTTATTTAATTTTGTTATTCAGGATTTAGAAAAGAGTAAAACTCCAAAGTTTATGCTTGCTCTTTCTACATCTAACCATCCTCCCTTCGAAGTTCCAAAAAACTTTGAGTTTAAAAGTTTAAAGATTCCAGCTGAGCTTGAATCAAGAATTACAAGAGAGAAGGATTTATTTCAAAAACGCTTTCAAGCATTTCAATATGCCAATGCAAAATTAAAAGAATTTATAGAAAAAATTAAAAATTCTTCTTTAGGTGAGAATACAATTATCGCAGTGACTGGGGATCATAATTTTTGGGGATTTATGAATTATAAAAAATCGGAAGGTTTTTTAAAGCATACAGTCCCATTTTATTTGTATATCCCAAAAAAATATCAAATTGAAAAAATTGATATGAACCGCTTAGGTTCTCATGAAGATATTTTTCCTACTCTCTATAATTTATCTTTATCAAATACAGAATATATAAGTTTTGGAGAAGATCTTTTTTCAAAAAATCAGAGTTTTGCTATCAATAATGATGTCAGTGCAGGGGAAGAAGGGGTTGTTATAAAAGGTAAATGTTTTAAATGGGACAAGATACCTCTAATTGAAGAAGAGGAAGATGAGAGATGTGAGTTTCCACTTTTATTAAAAAGATATCGATCTACTCTTAGTATTGCTGATTTTTATTTAAATCAAATGCATTCTGCCTTAAAAACATATCAGTAATAACAATTTTTGCCATGGCCTCTACAACAGGAAGGACTCTCGGTAAAATACATGGATCATGTCTTCCATTTTTAGCATTTTCTCCAACAGTTGATGGCGCTTTGAAGACAAGATTTAAATAAATTTCTTCTCCACTTGAAATGCCTCCTTCAATACCTGAGAAGTTTCTAGAATCTTCAGATATTTCTTGCCCTCTTAGTGTCGCAAATTCAAATCCACGGCCAAAGGTAATACCCATACAACTTCCAATTGATAACATTGCATGGGAGAGTTGTGCTTTAAGTTTATCAAAAACAGGATCACCCAAACCAGGAGGACAATTTTTAATGCTGAGATAAACACTTCCACCGATAGATTCACCATTCTCTTTTAAATCAAGAAGATACTTCTCTATTTTTTTATCTTGAGTTTCATCTGAAAAACCAAGTATTGAAGTTGATGAGAGGTTTATATTTTTGGCCTTAAAAGGTCCAATTTCAGTAATGATAGATTTAAATTGTATCTCAGGGATAATTAATCCTGCAAAATATCCAGCAATCACTCTTGCAAGAGTTTCTCTACCAGATGACCTTCCACCACCTCGGTGGTCTCTATGTTGGAATTTTTGAACTGTTGTTTTATCTGCATGACCTGGTCTGTATTGATTTTTTAATTGATCATAGTCTTGGCTTTTTTGATTCGTATTTTTTACGATGACACATATTGGAGTTCCAAGTGTTTTATTTTCAAAAACTCCAGATAGAATTTCTGCTTTATCACTTTCAATTCTATTTGTTGAAACCTTTAACCTTCCAGGTTTTCTTCGATCGAGCTCTGCTTGTAGATCATCCATGTTGATGAGAATATTACTTGGCATACCATCAATGACAACACCTAAAGCAGTCCCGTGGGATTCGCCAAAAGTCGTCATCGTAAAAAGATTTCCGAATTGATTTCCTCTCATAATAATCCTTATTAAATTTCACTTAAATAGTAAATATCTTCAGGTTTAAAATCAAATCTAACTTTATTCTTTTTGAATTCTACCTTGGATGGAACACTTATCTGAAGCAAATGGTTTTTATAATCTACAGTCAGGAGAGTTCTCTCTCCCTTAAATATCTTTCCAACGATATTTGCACTTCTCGTCGATTCTGAATTAAGAATAAAAGCATCAGGTCTTATTAAGACTAAGAGGTCATTATGATGAGCTTTATTAAAAGAATCTAGTTTGGGAAGACTTATATTTTCGTTAAATAAGTTAATGGTAATTGTCTTTTCTTCAATGGCCACAATTGACGATGCTATGGGATTAACTTCGCTTAAAAAATTTGCAGTAAATAAATTCTTAGGTTTGTAATACAAATCCTGAGGAGTTCCTGCTTGTTGAAGTTCACCGTAGTTTAATAAAATTAATTCATCTGAATATGCCATGGCTTCGTCAGTATTATGAGTGACCCAGACAACAGAGATCTGTTGCTCTTTAAATAATTCAAAAAGCTCGTTCATAAGCTCAATTCTAAGTGTTCTATCTAAATTTGCAAAAGGTTCATCAAGTAAAAGAATATTAGGATTCTTTACAAGGGCCCCTGCAATAATCACTCTTTGTCGTTGTCCTCCTGATATTTGGTCAATTTGAGAATCAATTTCATTGGTGAGGTTTAAGAGGCTTAGAGTAGATCTAATTTGATTTGATATTTTTTCTTCATCTTCAATGTGATCAAGGTGGATTTTTAAAAATTCATAAACACTCAGATTTTGCGAAATCGTTGGCGTTTGATCAACATAGGAAATGATATTTTCGTTTAATTTATATTCAATATCACCTTCATACTTTAAGAGTCCCGCAATACATTTAAGTGTCGTAGTCTTACCACATCCAGATGGGCCTATAAGTCCTGTGATCTTCCCTGATTTAATAGATAGATTTAGATGATTAATCCCATCCGTTTTTCTTTGGTCATATTTATGGGATAGGTTTCTAAGTTCTAGAAGCATTTCTAGCTCCTGCGATTATATTTTTGTTTATTTTTAAAACAAATAAAATTGATATTAAGCTTATGGCAATAGATAACATTCCTACCAAATCGAAATTTACAAATTTTTTATCTACTTCTTTTATAATAAAACCTGCAATAAAGGTTGCACCAGCAGCTCCAAGAGATCTAACAGACATAAGGATTCCCATAAAACTTCCTCTATCATCAATCTTTGGAATTTCAGTTAAAAGTTTCATCACGGGAACAAGTCTCGCGTTAACAAGCATCATAAAGCCTGTGGATATGATAAGTAGAGTGACTAGGTTTAAATGTCCTGCATGGGTAAATAAAAATGTGAATAAAATCGAGCCCATAAGAGTAGGGTAATAGACTGCCATGCTTCCAAATTGATCTGTATATTTTCCTGCAAACTTAGAACTTACAACTGTAAATAACCCACCAAAAAGATAAATATAAGTTAAATCTGTTTCTAAAATACCCACATTTAAAACAGAGTATGTACTAAAAAATGGAAAGATTAAAAATCCAGAAAATGAAAAACAAGTAATTGTTAAAAAACCTATTAAATATTCTTTATTCGTCATAATTGAAAACATTCTTTTAAGAACTTCAATAGGCGCAAAACTCTTATTCACCTTAGGAATAAGGGGTAAGATAAAATAATTACAAATAAAAACAATCGTACTTGAGGCACCAATGAAATGAAATGAATGTCTCCAGCCAAAATGATTTGCAATAAAAAGGCCGACCGGAACTCCAAGAACACTCGTTAGGGAGAAACTTGCCATAATCGTTCCAAGTGCCCTTCCTCGTCGCTCGAAGGGAATGAGCTCTGTCACTATGGCATAAGTACAAGGAGTTAAGATCCCTCCAAAAATCCCTGCAATAATACGAGCACTCAGGAAGGTAAAGTAATTAGGAGCAATCGCACAAAAGAAAGTTGAGAGAATAAAGCCAAATAAGGCAACTAAGAGTAATTTTTTTCGATCAAATTTATCTGCAAAGCTAGAGTAGAAAAAAGATAAAGCAGCTGAGCTAATATTATACGATGAAGCGAGAGTAGCAAATTGTAGGGGAGTGATTTCAAAATATCGCATGAGCATGGGGCCCATAGGAAGGATAATAACAAAATCCAGGATATTAAAAACCTGGATACTTGTTAAAAGTGCTACATATATTTTCTCTTTAAAGAGAGTTGAATTATCGTAGGCCCTGAACATCTTCAATCTTTGAGCTATTATCAAGTGTTTCAAGGCTTGATATTAAATGTGCAGTATGATCAATCATGCTAACAGCAGCAGGATGAAAATTTCCTGAGTTTTTTACCCCTCCGAAAGGAAGCCTTGAGCTTGCTCCAACGGTTGATCTATTGAGGTTAATGATACCAGCTTCGATATCCATTAAACATTCTTGATAAGTATCGAGATTTTGAGTAAAGACAGATGCAGCGAGACCATAGTCAGAGATATTAGCAATTTCTATGGCCTCATCTAGAGTGTCAAATGGGATAAATGTACAATTTGGTCCAAATATCTCTTCTTGTGTAAACGGATTCTCTTTTTCTGCTTTTTTTAAGTAATGCATTGAAGGAGAAATATAATGGCCTTTGAATTTAAGATCAAGTGGATTATTTGGGAGAAGAATCTCTGCACCATTCTTTTCACCTAGAGCGAGACTATCATTATATTTTGTTAGGGCCTGCTCATCTATTAAAGGTCCCATAAAAGGAAGTGTGTCAAATTCAATAGGGTGGTCAATAATGATTCTCATTGCAGCTTCTTTAAACTTTGCAATAAACTCTTGTTCAACTGATCTGTGAACAACAACAACAGAAGTCGATGTACAACGCTGCCCTGTGGATAAATAACTTGCCCGTAAAAGCTCTGGGATTGCATGTTTAATGTCTACATCAGAGCATATGATCGTCGTATTTTTTCCACCTAGTTCAAGCGCAACTAATTTGGAAACATCAGTTCCGACAGACTCTAATATTTTTTTTCCTATGGCATATGAACCTGTGAAAAAGATCGCTTTGACTGATTTATGACGTAATATATCTTGAGTTGTTTTCGCGGTACCATTAATAAAATTAATCACACCTTTTGGAAAACCAGCTGCATGAAAACATTCTATAAGCATTTGAGATGATGCAATTGTCTTCTCGCTGGGCTTGAAAATAATAGAATTCCCAGTGAGGAGTGCCGCTAAAATTTGACCGTTGGCCAAATGGCATGGGAAATTAAAGGGACCAATCACGAGAGTGACACCAAGGGGTTTATAAACAAAATGTCCTGTAATATTAGGGAGGACATTTTCAATAACTTTATTTTTAATTCGATCGAATGAGTCTGTAATCGTAACATTTACTTTGGCAGAAATAGCACTTGCTTCAGTAAGTGATTCCCATAAAGGTTTACCTGTTTCAAGAGCAATTGCTCTTGCTATCTCATCTTTGCGTTTTTCAACCTGTTGTTGAAATTTCTTTAAATATTCAATTCGCTCATTAACACTTATTTTTCTCCAGACTTTATAGCCTTCTTCAGCAGAGGTGATGACTTTGTCAATATTTTGGTAATTTACATGTGCACTCCATAATTTCATTGAAGTATCTGCTGGGCAAAATTTAGTGATATTCTCATCACTTGATTCAATTAGTTTTTCGGATATTCCCTTAGGGGAAGTAAAGTCACCGTTAAAATAGTCACCGCGAAGCATTAATGTCATAGTTCTCAATCCTTTTTTGCGCTATCTTACTCCTTTTGTCGTAAATTATCATCTCTTTAGATGAAAAAAATATGTTATAATCGTTAATATTGACACTTAAGGAGCTTTCTATGAGTAAAATTGAAAACCTATTAAAACTTATGTGGGAAGATTATATTAAATTGAGTCCTCAAGCAAAAAATATTGTTAAACTGCTTGAAAGAGAAGGAGAAGAAGTTGTTAATGATCATATTGCATTAAGAACTTTTAATCATCCCAAAGTCTGTATTGATATTATTGCAAAGCCATTTCTTGAGGCAGGTTATGTTGATTCTGGAGAGTATCATTTCGAAGAGAAAAAGCTTTATGCAAAACATTTTCAACATCCAAATGAAGATTATCCAAAAGTTTTTATTAGTGAGCTTTTACTTGAAAAGTTTTCCCCAGAATTTAATCAAATTATAGATTCAAAAATTAGTGGCCTTAAGCCTAGTGCCATAGCAGAGTTTAATTTTTCAATCAGTGGAAGAACTTGGGACCTAACAGTTAAAGAATATAGCAAACTTAAAAAAGAAAGTGATTATGGTGCGTGGTTAAGTGCTATTGGTTATAGACCTAATCATTTTACAATTCTTATCAATAAATTAAAAAAATTCTCTGATATAAGAGTTTTAAATGAATTTTTAAAAGACAATGGACACAAATTAAATGATGCTGGTGGAGAAGTGAAAGGAAGCGAAGCTGTTTGCCTTGAACAGTCCTCTACACTTGCGGATAAGATCGAAATTGATTTCGATGACTCAAGTTTAATTATACCTAGTTGTTATTTTGAATTTGCTAAACGATATATTGATCATACTGGAAAATTTTATCAAGGGTTCGTTGCGACTTCAGCAGATAAAATTTTTGAGTCAACAAATAAGAGTCAATAAATTATCCGGCAAACGATTTGAAGGGAAGTGGTAGAGAATCTATTTCAAGTTGGTTTATAATTTCATAAACAGTACTTCGATCAAGAATACTCACTCTAGATCCTCCCATGATTTTTACAGTGTAATTGAAAGGAAGGTGTTCCATTAATTCATGAACACCAAAGAGAGTCCCTGGTAATATTTTTTGAATAATTCTCTTCTTTTTAAGAAAATGAATTTCACCTTCTGTTAAAAGATATCCTACTTGTGGAATATGACCTTCATAAATAATTACAGATTCTGTATTGTAAGTGATTGGTTCAGAGAAGCACTGTAGTGTATCTAGATGGTAACTTGTCATTTCACTTATACTTAAACTCTTTTTCATTTGATTATCATAACGAACAAATGAAAATGAAACTCTAATTTAAATCAGGAAATGATTTTTTTAATAAGAAATATTTGCATAATCAAGAAGTGCTTCTTCATTCAAAATATAAATATACTTACCTTGTTGATCTATCATACCTTCTTGCTTTAATTCAGACATAAAACGAATAAGTGTTTCAGAAGCAGTTCCTATGATTGATGCCATTTCTTCACGAGTTAGTTTTATGTCAAGTTTGAATTTATCACCTTCTTTTACACCGTGAGATTCTTTTAAAAGAAGTAAAAATTCAGCAAGCCTTTCTCTAACATTTTTTTGATAAAAAGAAGAAATTCTTTTCTCTGCAGCACCTAGATCTCTACCTAGTTTTGCAATTAAATTGCATGCAACACTTGGTTGTTCTTTAACTAGTTTAAGAATATATTTTTTATCGAGGAAGCAAACTGAACATTCATCAACTGCAGTAGCAGTTGCATTATAGTATTGATCAGTAAAAATACTTCTATGTCCTAATACATCTCCTGGTGAAGCGATCCTTACAATTGATTCTTTACCATCTTCGCCAATCTGAGAAACTTTTATATTTCCTTTTGAAATACAATACATCCCAAAAGGAGGGTTACCTTGAACAAATAGTGTCTGACCTTTTTTATAAGTATTAACTACTTTGTGTGAGCTTACCTCACTAAGTGTAAGATGTTCTAATTCACAGAAAATTCCTTTCCCTTTTGATGGGCAGGTTTCACAGTGTAATGGTTGACTCTTTGAAGTTGACATAAATTCCTCTTTAAACTCTTTATACTCTAATTATAGTTTACTTTCCACGGAAAAAGCATGATTTATATCAGGCTATTTCTCTCTGGTTAGGCCTATAAGTATCCACTTGTGCCTAGTTTTTTATCGATTAAAATAAATATATGAGTAAAGTAATTACAGTCTTCTATATTGGTAGAGATGATAGCTATATTAGCCGAATTAAGAAAGTCTTTAAGAAGGATTATCAAGCACTTGAGGTAAACTTAAGTCAGTTCATTTTTGGTGAGGCCACTAGTCCAAGAAAAATGTTTAAAAAAGCCTATATGGATAGGCCTGATATAATCTATGTAGATTTCTCAAATAATCCAGAGGAATGTCTCTATTTCTGTAAATTGATAAATCGTAATAATGAAATGAGACTTATTTCTCTGGTTGCTCTTTTTGATCTTTTAACAAAAGATAAATTTCTTGAACGCTCAATAAGTGCATCTGTTAGAATTAATCATATTAAATCACTTGAAATTCATGACGTAATTTATGATCCATTATCATTATTGGATGTAAATATGCCTCAGACTCCAGAGTTTGTTCGGAGTAAGGAGTTAGATAAATTTAAATTGACTCAATTATTAAGAGTAGGGTTTATTGAAGATAATCATTTTCATATTGAAACCAATTCTTATTTGGAAGTTGGAACAATTATTAATATCGATACTCATCCATTAGAGGCAATCATGCCTTCTAAGAAAGTCTTTGTAAGTAAGTTTTATGATAGGGATTTATATTATAATAAAAGATTTGCTTATGATTTAGAATTTATTTATATCGATAATGATTTTTTTGTTGCGACAAACGAGAGATGGAAGCTTTATAAGGATTTAAAGAAAAATCCAGAAAAAATTAATGACCTTAATGATCTCGAAAAAGATGAGATCACACAAGATATGGAGAAAAGAAAGAAAAAATATGCTCCCATTAAAGAGGAAATAGATCTTTGGATTAAGACAAGAGTGAATCAGAATGTTCCTAAAAAACTAAAAATAATGGCGATTGATTCAACATTAGAAATATTTGATCAATTAGAAGATGATCACTCATTTCCATATACTCTTAATGTTCAGTCAAAACTTCTTAATGACTTTTATCAAATTAAAAGATCAATGCCGCATCTTATCGTTTTTCATATTACGGAAGAAAATCCTGATTCTATTCTTAGTGAAGTTGTAGAAAAGATTAAACATATTGAAGATTATGACCCATATATTTTACTTTTTAACACGCAATTAAATACAAAGGAGATGCGAAGTAATTTAAATTATCCACATCTTATTTGTTATCCTAATAATATTCACTTAGTTGATATAAAAAAAATGGCCTATGCTCTAGATCAAAAATTGCATATCAGTGATGCGAAGTCTAAGATCTTTATTCATTCCTCGGATCCTGCATCAACAATGTATATGTCTAGGGATGTAAAAGTTCTTGGTATGACCGAATCAGTTCTTTATTTACAAGCAAAAACAGCAATTCCTATGTGGACTGTGTTTAAAGTTGTTGAGCCCATTGAAATGCTTTTAACCGTTGTTCCTCATAAGGAAAACGGCCAACTAAAAGATGACAATTGTTATCGTTGTTTAATTAATGGAGTTGGCGAACTCGAAAAAGCTGAGATTAGAAAAATGATAAATAAATCATTTCTAGTAGAAGAATAGATTATATCTCTAAAATTGTATTCGTCTCTGGACCTTTTAGAGAGATAAAACGAACTGTATCTCCAATTTTAACACCAATGGCCTTGGCAATCGCTTCAGATATTTGAACCTTATTATGCTCAATAGATAAGTGACCATAAGTCACTTTGAAATCTTCATTCTTCTTTGTATTAGCAATTAAAAATGTATTTTCTGGTCTTAATTCATCGCTGAAATTTGTGTATTTATCAACTGTAAGAACTCTAGAATCTTTAATGGCTCGAACATTTTTAGTTCTTGCTTCTAGTACAGGGCCTGGCTCAAATATTCCAACTTGGCCTTTAAATCTAAAACCTTCTTTCTCTAAAATATGTCTTGCCCCTCTTGTATCAGGATGAACTTCGGCTATAACGTCTTGAGCATCTTTAGGAAGTAAATCCACTAGAATGGGGTATTTAGGAAGAAGTTCTTCAATAAAACTTTTAGATTTCAAAGTTAAATAATCTGCATGGATAAAATCAATTTCCATATATTTATTTCCAACAGCATCCCAAAAGGGAGATTCTCCTTTTTGGTTTACCTGGCCTCTCATTTCTGCAATGACTTTTCGCTCAAAATTTTCTGGGTGTTCGGCCATAAAAAGAAAGCGACTTAATGATAGAAAACGTCCATTTTGAGAATTTCTAAACTTAGGGGATAGAAATAATGAACAAATTTCCGCTGGACCTGAATGAGTTTTTTCCATATGGAGTGACTTAATAAATTTTTCTTTATCAAGCATTCGCGAATACATTCTATCAGTTTGAACTCTATAAAAATAATAAGCTTCAAAGCCACCAATTTTAGAAATAATCCCACTGACTCCGACAAGTCGTTTTGTTTCATACTCTTCCATGGCAAATAGATAGAGCTCTCCCATAGGTTTTTCATTTGTATGTAGAAAACTTTTTGAGCTGTGAGCAATTTTCTTTTTTAAAATTTTTTCATCTTGTGGCAACGAGGTCAGACCATGCCCTGAATCTTTTAAAAGTTCTAATAAACCTGATAAATCATCAGCTCTCATTGGTCTTATAATATACATTAGTCGATCTCTTGAAGCGTCTTTTCAATAATCACACAGACTTCATCGATATGTTTATTTTCAACTGCTCCAGCAGGAACTAAAAACCTTACTCTTGTTGGATTTCCACCTGCGATAAAGCTTAGGACACCATTATCGAATAATTTCATTGTAAAATCTTTTGATTTAGTCGCATCCCCTTGGAAGACTGTCATACCTATCATTGCTCCAATACCCCATGGTCCTTGAATTTTTTGAGGATATTTTTTTGATAATGCTTCTAAATTTGTTTTGAAGTGTGAATGGATTTTTTCAATTTTTCCGTTTTCACCAAGGTATCCAGAAGTCGCAACTTCATTGATAATAAAATAGGCCGAGTTAATTGCAGAGCCAGAGCTTGTAAATGTTTGAGAAATAAGTCCTGGTCTTGGTGCATGATCTTTTCTATAGAGAGTAGCACAAATTTGAGAGTTTTTTCCAATATTGACCATATCAATGTCTTTATCAAGTTTGAAATATTGAAAAGCAAACATCTCTTTGGTTCTCATAAAAGTTTGAACTTCATCAATGATGACTGAGACATTATTTTTTTTACATTCACTAATAATCGCTTTGAAAAAATCAGTATGTCCAACCCAGTACCCACCTTCACCTTGAATGAGCTCCATACAAATAGCAGCATATTGACCTGGATGACGGGTAAAATATTTTTTCAGCATTTTTACTGCTTTATCAATTGATCCTTGGTGATCGTTTTCATCATAAAATGGGATATAATCTACACTTAGAGCTTCTGGAAGTCCGTCTCTATAGACGTGCTTATCAGTAATTTGAGAGATGGCAATTGTTCTTCCCATAAAACATTTCTCAAAAGCAAGGACTCTGTGTGCAGGAGATTTTTTTTGAAAAACCATTTTTAAAGCATTTTCAGCTGCCATAACCCCTGAAGAAGTCATAAACATATGATCAAGGTCAGCACCATATTTATTTGCTTCTTTTAAAATAAGATCAAATAATTTAGGAGAGTCATTATTTTGCTGAAGGTTTCCGCTCATGGTTGTATTTGTTAAAGCACCATCAACTTGAGCTCCTACAACACCTGGATGAGAATGACCAAAATAGTGAACTCCAATACCTGTGATGAAATCGTATTTTACTGAGCCATCTGCAAGTTCAACAAGCGGTCCATTTCCAATACCTGATCCTATATAGTCATAAAATAATTTTCCACCACGATTTGCAGCAAAATCACTCATGAGTTTCTCGTAGCTCTCTTTTAAGTCTGGATCACCAGGTCTTACTCCAGTAATCTTTGAAGAATGCTCTTTTAGTGTTTCTTCTATTAATTTTTTTGCCTCTTTAATTCTTGAATCATTAAAGTATGCATCAGCAATTGTTTTCGACATAAATCCTCTTTATCTAATGAAAATGTTTTAATATATATATAATGTTATCGGCATAACTAGTTGTTATTTTAAGCTAGTTTTACCATTAATATAGTAAATAAATACATGATTTTTGAGGATTTTACCTCACTAGATACATTTGAGCAAATGAGTTGGGTTTAGTTGAATTCTTTTACTTCAAACATTTTATGAGCCATTTTAATTTTAAATTTTTGAAAGATATTTCTATTACCAAAGGGAAGATACCTTTTTCTTGTTTTATTGAGATAGAAGTCTACTTGATAGGTCCAAGGAGCATAAAGAACTTTTCCTCTTTTTAGTGCTATTTTCACTATTGCGGTACTTAGGGCGGCTGAAGCAGCATAGCAGCCGCTATGAATTGAGGGTAATCTTCCGCCAAAAAGATCAACATTTTCAGCTGAACTCACATATTCTTTGTGAATGAGACTAGGCGACATTCCGACTAAAAACCTGATGATCTTAGCTTCGACACTTAAATTTTTATGATTCAAATCAAAATATGAATTGAAACTCATTTTATTTGGAGAAAATACGATTGTTGATGTCCCCATTCCAAAAGGACCTGAGCTCACAACATAAATTCCTTTTTGATGGGCTCTCTGGTAGAGGGGAGATCTTAGATCACTTGCATAAAGATCAAGTCCATCACAAATTATATCTACCCCTTCAAGAAAATTATCAATATTATCAAGTTTCACGCCTTCATCAAAACATTCAATTTCAACATCTGGATTTATGTCTTGCGCCATTTTTTTTATCGTATCTGTTTTTGGTTTATGTAAACTAGATATTGTTGCACCAAATTGACGATTAAAATTTTGTATTTCAAATTGATCAAAATCTGCAATTTTAAATTTCGTAAATCCAATTCGAATTAAACAATGGAGGTGATGACCACCTACGCCACCCATTCCAACAATGGCAATCCTTGTCTTTTTTATGGATTGTTGTTCATTAGATGTAACCCAACCTAAGTTTCGATTAAAAGCTTCATTGTAGTCAAATTTCATATCAAATCTCCCGATTAAAAGAGTATACAATCTGAGACGATGAAAATATTTCAAGACCTATTTGTGAAAAAAATAATTCAAAAATAGGTTACTAAATTGCCGTTGAAGAAAAAGAAAAGGAATATATAAGGTTTCTATTATTTGGATCATCTTTTAAAATTAAATCAAAGATATCTTTACTGACTTTCATTTGAAGCTCACAGATTTTCTCATGAGTTTCTAGAGAGACAGGAGCGACTCTAAAGTTGAAGCGAATATTATCTTGATTAATATCTAGCATTTCGATATTTTTTTGAGTCACATATTTGAAAATAATCTTATTAATTTCTTTTTGATCAATTAGGGTATTCTCAAAACTTAGAAAACCAAAATTTCCATCTGCTTGAATTGTTAAAATATTATCTTTGATTAAGTTTTTGACTAAATTTTCAATCAAAAGAATATCAATGTTTAACTTTGAAGCAATTGTTTTAATTTTCTTATTATAGGTTCTAGCTTTGGTTACATCTGTAAGATATATAGCGGCACTGAATTCAGGAAAATATGAATGTTTTTGAAGGTAGGATCGAAATTTTTTTATTTGATTTGGATTAGAAATAGTTTTCTCTTCCAAAGAGTAATTTGTGAAATTAATTTTTTCAAAAATCAAGTAAACTTTATATGTGTGATAGTGAATGATTTTTAAAAAATCAAAAAGTGAAATGTCTTGATCTTCATTTTTGAGTCTCCACCATTTCGAATTTGAAAACTTTGAATTGGTCAAAAATTCCTTCTCATTAATACTCATTTTTGAAATTTTATTGACTGTTTCTTTGGAGAAGTCTTTAATGGGTTTTATTTGAAGAATCTTTTCTAGCATTTTTTTGAAATCATATCCTTTGGCTTTTAATAATTGATCAAATTCAAGAATATTTATATTTTTCTGACCTGTTTCCCATTTATGGTAGGTTCTAGGTTTTAGGCCTAGAGTTTTATCCATTTGTACTTGAGTCATTGATCCTCTTAAAAATTTTAAGAGTGCAAAAATAGTATTTTTATCCATAGTCATGACTATAAGGTGTAAAAAATCCTAGTCAATAAATCTTGAAAAGATTTCAAGTGGCCCGAGTAGGGTGCGTTGCATTGTTTTAGTGGAAAATTCATGAAAAAATATGACAAATTTACCTAAACTATGCTAATTTTCCTTTTTTATTATAATAGTTATTCATACTTAGATACTCAGAAAGGATTGCTCATGAAGGTTGCAAAAACTCACTCGTTAGATAAAACTCCAAAAAAACAACTTTTGGAATGGTATAAATTAATGGTTCTAGGAAGAATGGTTGATGAGAGAGCTCCTAATTATTTGAAACAAGCTCTTGGTTGGTCATATCACGCACCATATGCTGGACATGATGCTATTCAATTAGCAATTGGACAAATTTTTGATAAAGATTCAGACCATTTATTTCCTTATTACAGAGATATGCTAACGGCTCTAAGTGCAGGTTGTACGGCAGAAGAGTTAATTTTAAATGGTTTATCTAAAGCAAGTGATCTAGCTTCTGGTGGAAGACATATGTCTAATCACTTTGCAAAGCCTGAATGGAATATTCATAATGTTTCAAGCTGTACTGGTAATCACACTTTACACGCCGTTGGTGTCGCAAGAGGGATGAAAAGATATAATCATAAAGGTGTTGCTATTTCTTCTCAAGGTGAGTCTTCAACAAGTGAAGGTTATTGTTATGAAGCTATAAATGGAGCTTCAAATGAAAAACTTCCTGTTATTTTTGTTTTTCAAGATAATGGATATGGAATTTCAGTTCCAAAGAGAGATCAAACGGCCAATGAATTTGCTGCAGATAATTTTTCAGGATTTAAAAACTTACAGATTATTCACTGTGACGGGAAAGATGTCTTTGATTCAATGAACGCAATGCTTGCTGCAAAAGAGCATGTTCTAAAAAAATCAGAGCCGGTTATCGTTCATGCTCATTGTGTGAGAATTGGAAATCATTCAAACTCAGATAAGCATGAGTGGTATAGAGATGATAAAGAAATAGCAGATGCATTAGCACAAGATCCATTACCAAAGTATAGAAAGCTTTTATTAAAAGCTGGAATAAAAGAAAAAGAATTAGAAAAAATTGAAGTAAGCTCAAAAGAAGAACTGATGACTGCTCATAAGGCAGCTGTAAAAGCTCCTCATCCAACTCCTGAATCAATTTGGGACTTTATCATTCCAGAAGCATATGCAGGGGATAAGTATGGAAATGGTACTCATGATGAAGCTGGTGAACCTATAAAATTTATTACTGCACTTAATGAAACATTGAAAGCAGAGTTTAGACATAATCCAAATACATTTATTTGGGGACAAGATATGGCCAATAAAGAGAAGGGTGGTATTTTTAATGTCTCAAAAGGAATGCAGCAAGAATTTGGAATTGAGAGAGTTTTTAACGGACCGATTGCAGAGGACTATATTTTAGGAACTGCAAATGGAATGTCTCGTTTTAGAGATGATATTAGAATCGTTGTTGAAGGGGCTGAGTTTGCAGATTATTTTTGGCCTGCGATGGAACAATATATTGAATGTTCTCACGATTACTGGAGATCAAATGGTGCATTTTCTCCGAATATTACAATTAGACTCGCTTCAGGTGGTTATATTGGTGGTGGTCTTTATCACTCACAAAACCTAGAAGGTAATTTAGCGGGTATTCCTGGAGTAAGAATCGTTTGTCCATCTTTTGCAGATGATGCAGCTGGTTTACTGAGAACTTCCATGAGATCAAAAGGACCGACTCTATATCTTGAACCAAAATCACTTTACAATTCAAAAGAAGCAATGACTGTTGTTCCTGATGATTTTGAAGTTCCATTTGGTGTTGCAAGAACGAGAAGAGAAGGAACAGATTTATCAATCATTACTTATGGAAATACAACTCACTTCTGTTTAGCTGTCGCTGAAAAATTAGCAAGTGAAGGCATTGAGATTGAAGTTCTAGATCTTAGATCTTTAATTCCAATGGATGAAAAAGCAATTATTGAAACTGTATCAAAAACAAATAGATGTCTTGTTGTCCATGAAGATAAAGTTTTTGGTGGATTTGGTGGAGAGATTGTTGCATTCATTAACGAGAATTGTTTTGAAGCTCTTGATGCTCCAGTAAGAAGAGTTGGATCTACATTTACACCAGTGGGATTTAATCGAATTCTTGAAAAAGCTGTTCTTCCAAATGCTGACAGAATTGAAACAGCTATTCGGGATATGCTAGCTTACTAGATAAAATGGCCTTACTTAATTTAGTTAGGAAGTTTGTAATAAAATAAGCAGACGTATCACTTACTTAATTAGGGAGGGCCTTTATGCCAATTTTCAAAAAATTAACTCTTTTATCAGTAATTATTGTTCCCATTGAGAATAAGGACTTATTTCTTGATCTTCATTATAAAAAACTTACTCCAAATAAAGTTGAAATTTCTAGAACAATAGAAATTAAGGTTGATAACTCAGCTTCCCCTTTGTTTTATAAAGTAGATCCTCCCAGAAAATTTAAAACACTTATTTTTGCTGGAAATGTGAAGATTGACAAACCACTTGAGTCTGAGGAGAAAGACTCATATTTTCAGATGGGAGTTGTTTATGAAGGTGACTATAAACCTGGCAGCTTTGTGAAAAATTTTTTACCGGAATGGCTTTTAAAAATACTAAGTATTAATGATAAATACGGAGTAGGGAATATTGACTTTCATCATGTGACGAATAATAAGACGTTGATGGATAAAAAAGATTCAGTAAGAGATATCAACTTGAGTTTTAAAACAATTACCAATCTTCAGTCCAATGGAGATTTTAAAGGTGAAATAAATCTTAGAGATAAAAAAATTCTTGGACTCTGGCTTCGATCTGATGGGGATGATCATAAAGGATCATTTAAGACAAATATTAAAAACATTGAATTTACTGAATAGAGCAATCCATATAAATAGGTAGATGATCACTTATAAGTTGCTCATAAAAGTAATAGTATGAATCATCATTTAGTTGAGAGTTCATAACCCTTTCAAGAAATAATTCCCCATGCTCAATTGCCGCTTCTGTTTCTAGTACTATCCCTTTTGAATTGAGAGAATATTTATTAGCGTAGGTATGCTTAACCGTTCCGATAGTTTTTTCTGCATTTGCACCCGTTAAATAGGGAGCAACAGATCTATCATAGCTTAAAGAATAAAGTCGCTGATCGATTTCATATTGATGGCCAAATTTAACGTCTTGTCTAACTTTGTATTTTTTATCAATTATTTTACCAATAACACCTTCATGAAAGTTGAAGACACCACCGTTAAGTTTTTGATTTTTATCAAGACATTCAACTGTTTTTGTTTTATCGAATATAAAGTGATCGTAACTAGAACTGACACCTCCGGTTTCCGATTCATCTGAATGATAGCGTGATTCATGGGTCGATGTTGCACTCTCTATATACATCTCACTATTTTTCCAAGTTTCAAGAAGTGTAGGGATTAGTTTTAAGTCTGGAGTTAAATTAAAATCTCCCATATAAATAACATCTTTTTCTTTATTTTTCTCTGTATATCTTTTTATAAAGTCTAGAGTAATTTTTGTTTCGACAAAACGAGCATAGGTTGCTTTTGTAATTCCTGATCCTCTTGGGAAATCTTTATATGAGTCAACTCCAAATGCAGCTCTCATATAAATAGGCATTGCATCTTCATCTCGAGGAGGATCAAAAATAATATGACTTGTTACTAACACAAAATTAAAATTACCAGATTGAAACTCGGCCATAAAAGGACGTCTGGAAAAAACATGAGATTTATCTTCATCACCTAAATCAGTTTTACTCATACTAATAATACAACCATATGAAGGTATATAATGCTCTCTTTCTAGAGTCGAACAGTAGTCATTTTCTTTTGGGGTTACAACTGTTGATCTGTAGAAGTAGCCGACAAGTTCAGGAGTCGGACTTGTATCTGCCGCTTCACCTTTTGGAGCTAAAATGAGTGACCATTCAGTACCATTTTTAAGGCGATGAAGTTCTTCTAGTATTTTTAAATAGCCTGGTGAGCGGTATAAATCTTTTGCTTTTTTAAGATCATTTTGAAGTTGGACTAGCTTACTCTTGAGAAGAAATATCTCTCTTTCTCGAACAACTGAATTATAAGTTCTTTGTTCTCTTGTTAAAGCTTTTATATTTTGTTTCGTTTGAGCAATTTCAGCAGGGGTTTCATTTAAGAATTTAATTAAATTTTCATTATGAGCGGCATCATCTCCCATAATTGGAATTAATTCTGTTACACCTATAATATCAAACTGGTTTAACATCGTTGCCACTATTTTATAATCTTTAAACCTTGTTTTTCCCATTCCAGGATGGAGAGCATTGAACTCAGAAATACGAAGAGTCTTTTTATTTTTTTTAGAAAAATTTGATGTGATTTTTTTACTCGACTGATAATGATGATAATTTTTAGCACATTGAACTTTAAATTTTGAAGGTAAAAAATGCTTATTATTTGCACATTCTTGTGCAAGTTCTATTTTTTTCTCATTTTCTAAGAGAGCTACTTCAGGTGAATTCGCATATATATTGAAAGCAGATATAATAAGTAGGAGAGAGAAATATTTCATGGAGGGGATTAGAGCATATATTTCGTTTTGATGTAAAGTATAAGTAAAAATTATAGGTTGAAGTTACGCATTTTCCAGGAAGACAAGAACTAACTTATTGAAATCTAGCTCCTAAATATTTAAATTTTCAAATTTGAGATGTTTAAATTTTTGGGACAATTCCTTTAGGATATTGATATTAGCTGTATTCTTACTTTTATTAAAAATATAGATCGTATCATTTTCATTGATAAAAGATGATGCTGCCTTAAAGTGATCATAAATTATATTGATCGAATCCTTATTATCAAAGAGGACATGACCTATAAAAAAGGGATTTCCAAAGTTTTCTCCTAGAAAAAAATGAGATTTAGACTTTGTTTTCGTTTCATCTGAAATACTCTTTATGAGCATTCCATCAAGAAGATAGTTGAATTCATATGCCCCATGAGAGTTGTAGTTAATCTCTTCATCTGTAAGCCAAATGATGCCTGTAGTATCAGGTTTTAAATTATTCGATAAATGGTGAATGCCTAAACTCATCTCTACTCTTTGTTTGCAATACTATCTAGAACGCCATTAATAAAAGATGAAGAGTCTTGGCTTCCAAATTTCTTTGATATTTCAATTGCCTCATTAATGACAACTTTCTTAGGAGCATTTTGATCAAAACACAACTCATTTACAGCGAGTAAAAGGTTTGTATGGTCAACTTTTGATAATCTTGATAGTTTCCAATTTTTTAAATTTTTGGAAATTAGAGTTTCAATTTCATCATAATTTGAAAGGGTACTCTTAATACTTCTTTCAATAAAAATATCTAAATCTGCAGAGAATAATGAGTTCGTACTCTCTTTATATTCTCTAATTGAAGATACTAATTCAGAGTCAACTTGGTTTTGACTATACTCTTGTCTTAAAGAATTAAATACTGGTAGTTGAAGGTGGAAAAGGTACTGAAAACAAAACTCTCTAGCTGCTCTAATATTACTCATTATTGTTGTCCTAAATATGATTGGTAATTAACTTCATCGTGTTGAATCTCATGAACAAATTCTTCTACATCTTGAAACTTTCTATAGACTGAAGCAAAACGGATATAAGCAACAGGATCAAGATTTCTTAAATATTGCATCACTATATGACCTATGTCTTTAGTACACACTTCTTTTTCAGAAATTTCTCTTAGTCTTTTCTCGATATTTTCTACAATTCGTTCAATTTGTTCTGTTGAAATAGGTCTTTTTTGACAAGCTTTCTCTACGCCGCCTAAAATTTTCTCTCTATTATAACTCTCTCTTCTCCCATCAAGTTTCACAATATTTGGCATTGATATTTCAACTGTTTCATAAGTTGTAAATCTTTTCTCACATTGATCACACTTTCTTCGTCTTCTGACTGAGAAGCCTTCTTTTAGTAATCTAGAATCAACGACCTTTGTTTCACTTTCCTGACAGTAGGGACATTTCATATAAACCTCTTTGGGAGAACATACCGCTAAATATAGTACCTGTAAATGAGATTGTGTTTAAAAAGGCACTAGACACGTGTTATTATGTGTCTAGTGTAAGTGCTATAAATTCTTTAAAATTCTATTTATTCTTGGATTTCTTCAGTTGGAGATTCTTCAATGACTTCACCAGCTTCTTCATTTGAAGTGTCTTCACTTGCTTCAATGCTTTCATCTTGGCACGGTCCATCAGATTTAACAGTAACTTTATCACATCCTGCTTGGCATGCACTTGGATATGTTCTGCCATTTTCACCACAAACAGGCTTGTACTCTTTAGTACAAATACACATATCATTTTCTGGCATAAAGTCAGAACCTTCTTCGGCCATTTCTCCTGATTGCTCAAGTGCTGCTGAAGGATTGATAATCGTTGTTTCTGCTTCTTTGTTTAGTTCAGCTTGTTTTTTGTCACATGATGTGAAAACTAATAATACTAAGAGTGATGCTACTAATAATTTCATTTTGATCCTTTTAATAGACTGGGTAGTCCTTACATAATTGTAATATTTCTGTTTTTATTTCTTCTCTTTTACTCTCATTAGTTAAAGCCAAATGAATCCAGTTTGCAACTAATTTCATATGCTCCTCTTTAAGTCCTCTTGTTGTCATTGCTGGTGTTCCAAGTCTGATTCCTGAAGTAACAAATGGAGATCTTGAATCTTTTGGAATCATATTTTTATTACATGTTAAGTGAACAGATTCTAGAATTGCTTCCGCTTCTTTTCCTGACATATTAACGGAGTCCGTTTTAACTAAAACCAGATGATTGTCTGTTCCATTTGATACAAGCTCAATTCCTTTATTCATTAATTCACTAGCAAGAGTTTTTGCATTTTTAACCACTTGCTCTTGGTATGTTTTAAATTCTGGAAGTAGTGCTTCTCCAAATGCAACTGCTTTTGCTGCGATAACATGCTCTAGTGGTCCACCTTGAATTCCAGGGAAAATATTTGAATTTAAAATCTTTCCCCATTTCTCATTACTTAAAATGATTCCACCTCGAGGGCCCCTAAGAGTTTTATGAGTAGTACTTGTCACAAAGTCTGCAATACCAACAGGAGATGGATGAACACCAGCAGCTACAAGGCCTGCAATATGGGCCATATCAACCATAAATAGTGCATCTACTGAATCAGCAATCTCTTTCATCTTTTGAAAATCAATAGTTTTCGAATAAGCTGATGCTCCACCAACAATAAGCTTTGGTTTATGCTCAATGGCCAATCGGCTCATCTGTTCGTAATCAATTTCTTCTGTTTTTGAATCAAGACCGTATGAGATAAAATTAAATAATTTTCCAGAAAAATTAACAGGAGATCCGTGAGTTAAATGTCCACCTTCATCTAGTGACATTCCAAGAACCGTATCTCCTGGTTTTAAACAGGCAAAGTAAACGGCCATATTTGCTTGTGAACCTGAGTGAGGTTGTACATTTGCATACTCAGCATTAAAAAGTTTTTTTAATCTATCGATGGCCAATTGTTCAGCTTGATCAACAAACTCACATCCACCATAATATCTTTTTGTTGGGTAACCTTCAGCATATTTATTTGTTAGACAACTCCCTTGAGCTTCCATAACGGCTTTTGAACAATAGTTCTCTGAGGCAATTAATTCTAACCCCATTTCTTGTCTATTTTGTTCTAGGTCAATTATTTTTGCAATTTCTGGATCAGTCTCTTTTAACATATATGCCTCCAAGCTTTAAATTATCTAGATGCTATTGAATTTTTAGCAAATTGGGAAGGGAATAAGCAATTCTTGGAACACAAGAGGTTTAGGAAAATAAAGATTTAATTTTTAAATTAAGTATTCTTTAACATGTAACTATTATAGATTTTGTATTAAATTGTTGCGCTGCGTACATCTTTAGTAGTATAAATTTATTTACGGCCTATGAATTAGAACCTTTTAACAAATTTGAGATTATTATCGCAAATTAAGGTCACAAGGAAAATATAATGAAAACTTTATTAGGAGTGATTGCTCTTTCTTTAATGTCCCCAGTTTTAACATTTGCATCTGTATCAAGTGGTGATTCACTTAAGCTAGATGCTTCGTGTAAGATTATGTGCTATTCAGCTCAAAGCTACGGTAAAAAGTTTTATTATGATAAGAGAACTCAATATGTCTCATATATTGATATGTCACTTGAAGAAATAGAAAAAAGCTTAAACGCAATTGATTGCGGTCAGTCTTATGTCGGCGGTGATTTAGAACAAGAAAATCAGTGCCAGTATTTTAAACACTAGATCATAAAGTGCATATATTCTTTAGTATGATTTATTTAGATATGAAAAATAAAGTGTCAGTAATATATTCAGTTCTATTGACTCTTTTTGAAATCGGCTCTAAGTTCTGCCAAAATATCTTAACTTAGGAAGGTCTCCATGAAATTACTTATTACATTGTATTTACTTGTTATCTCATCAATTGCTTTTGCAGAAGTTACTATGACTTCTAGTGATAAAGTAAATGAGCAATTTATTTTTTCTGACTTAGAAATCAGAACTCTAGCTGAAGAAATGAGAGAAGTTGCTCAAGAAGAAATGGGTGATCTTTATAAATATAAGTGCCTTATTTCAGATAATGTTGAAATGAAGTGTACTTTTAAATTTAATCTTCCAGACGATTATTGTTGGTATGGAGCTTTTGAAGCAAATGCTAAATATGATATAAATGTTGGTGGAGTTAAAGCAAGAACTTATTTTTCTGAAGTAAACTGGACTGCAGATAATATGAAGAGTACTTTTTAATAGGATCAGAAATCTTATCTGAAACTGTCAAAAAACTTATGAAATGGGATATTTGTACAAAATATCCCCTCTAAGTATCTATAATTATATCGATTATATGGCACAATAATTGCTCTATAATAGGCATGAAAACTTTAATTTATATTCTATGTATTATTACATCTCTAACTGCCTATGCTGAAGAATTTCGTTTTCAGGCAGATTACAAAAATCTTTTAGCTGAAACGAATTCCTATGAAGATGAAGTTATTGAGGTCGGAAGCACAAAAATTACCCGTAAAAAACTAAGCGAATATGCCGGTATAAATCAAACCGAAATAAATTGTGATTTAAATAAGGATACAACTTTTCTTCAAAATGAAGTTTTTCAACAATCTGTAAATATATCACTTGTTGCAGCTGTTCTTCATACATACTTTCAAGCAGAGTCAGATAAGAAAAAACATTTCTTAGCAGGTGCTCTTATTGCTGCTGGAACAACGAAGTTATGTGAAAAAATTATTGATGGTGGTAAAGATAGTGTCGTTTGTGCCTTAAGTGGAGCAGGAGCAGCTCTTATCGCAGGATTACTTAAAGAAGCTTATGATTCAACTGGAAGAGGAAATGTTGATGCTATGGACGCAGTCTACACGTTTGTTCCAGGAGCCTTAGTTAGTTTTAGATTATCATTTTAAAATATAGAGAGAGAACTTATGAAAAAAATGATTTATGTATTTATTTTAATTTTTACAAACCAAAGTTATGCACAGGGTATCTTTGATTTACCTGGAGATCTTGGTGATGCACTTCGCTCTGCAAGAGCATCATGGTCATCCAGTGGATCAAATTCGGGAATTCAAAAATCATTTAGTAAGGATGATTGTAGAGAAATTCTTGAAGATCAAATTGATGAGATGACTCCTGGGGAAATCTATAGTTTTGTTTATTTTACACAAAAAATTAAAGCCGATGATCTTAATGATTCTAAAAATAATGTCTATAATTCCCCTGATAGCTATTACGGAAGATACCTAATTGGCGCAAATCCATATTCAAGTTTAAGACCTAGCAGTATGAGTCCTGAAGTTGGAGTTCATATCAATAGAAACTGCAGAGAGTTTGTTAAAGTTGGTGAGAGCCAAATAACAAAATCAATAATGGCCTATCCTATTTACACAAATAAAGGGCGAACAAATAATTGCAATCGTGAAGAGAAAACCTGTCGAGTGACGACAATGAGTATAGATGAGCTAAGCTATGATGTAATTTTCTGTGAAGGTGATCGTTCAGCTTATGCGCGAATTAATTAAGACAATAAAAAAATAATAATAAGAGGAGTATGTATGAAAAAGACGACAATGAAAAAGTGGGCATTACTACTTGCATTTACAAGTTTTAGTGCTTTAGCCGAACAGACATATTCTGAGATGATCGAATATCCTTTTTATGAAGTACAAAAAACAAGTGAAGGAAAAAATAATAAAATGATGATTCTTAATTCAGGAGTTGCGGCTTTTTGGAAAAGAATTGAGATGATTAGAAGTGCTAAGAAAAATATTGAAGTAGAATATTTTATTTACTCTACTGATGAGACTAGTAAGGCCCTTACAACTGAGCTTGTTAAGGCCGCTGAAAGAGGTGTTACAGTAAGAATCCTTGTGGATAAATCTTTAGCTGTTTTTCAACTAGATCCATTTTATGCTAAGGCATTAAAGACAAAAGGAGTAGAACTTCGATATTATAATGCAGCTCCTATTTATCGGATAAGTTCTGTGAACTTTAGAAATCATAGAAAACTAATATCCGTTGATGATCGTTATGCAATCACAGGTGGACGGAATATAGAAAATGATTATTTTGATTACTCAACTGAATTTAACTTTTTAGATAGAGATGCTTATATTGAAGGTGATATTGTTCCAACACTAAGAAAGAGTTTTGATGCTTTCTTTGAGAATAGTATTGTTGAAATTCCATCTGATCCTCAAAGACCTAAAGAGACAAAGATTGAGCGCTATAAAGAGCATGGATCAGTGGTTACTCTTAAAAGAGAAGTTCCAAATACTAAAAAAATTAATGAATATGAAAATAAAATAAAAAATGCCGAGGCATTTATATCTGAATCAGATGATAGTAAAATTTTGATAGAAAAGTATCGAGATGCTGCCGCTCCGATCTTAGCAAATTCAAAGCTTATAAGTTGTCCTGAAATTACTTATTCAACAGATAGGCCCGGAGGAGATTTTTTAACAAGATTAGTTGAAGCATACTCTGATGATTATAGATATTTAAGAAAAACACTTTTTGATAAGGCGATTACTGTTGATAAAGGAATTATTGTTTCATCTCCGTATATGATCAATAGTCCAAAATCATTAGAAATTTATCAGAGCCTTCTTGATAAGGGAGTCTCAATAGATCTTTATACAAACTCTATGGCATCTACTGATGCTCTCTATGTCGCAGCAAATCTATATCGATCTGTTTTTAGTTGGGCAAGATCTGGAATTAAGACATATATTCATGCTGGTGAGTATATTGATGAGAGTTCAGGTATTGTAAGTGACGTAGCAAAAGCTAAGTGGGGGACTCACTCTAAAACACAATTATATATCTATAAAGATTCAACAAAAAATGAGTTTATGATTGGAACTTATAATTATGACAATAGATCAAATCATTATAATACAGAAATGGGTATTTTCTGTAAGGGCTCAACTGAACTATACGAAATTGTTGAAAATAATGTGAGAAGTAGAATGAACGAAGGGTATTTAATAACTGAGGACCATAAAGCTTTTGATAAGAATGGAAAAGAAGTAAGTGTATTTGGCGCAAATAAAGATGATCTATTAAAGATGGCCATTTATGCGATACCTTCTTGGTTGTTAAGTTTATTATTATAATGAAAATTATACATAAATATATAAAGAAATGACTTGTTGTGTTATAACTCCTGAAATTAAAACTTCAGGAGTTTATATGAAAACACTTTTACTATTAGCACTATTTTCTACAAGTTTATTGGCCCAGGCAAAATATGATGTATTGATCATTACAAGTGATAATACTTTCGGTCCTGTGATTGGATTCACAGATTCTAGCTTTAACTATAAAGAGAATGACTCAGTAAAAGAGAGAAAATTTTGCTATAGCGGAAATATCTCAAAAGTTTGTAAAAAAATTGAAGATTTTGCTTACAATATGTCTATGGAATACGGTCAAGGAAATCACGATAATATGAAAATGATCAGTTGTGAGACAACTTATGGTGATCATGGTTCTGATGAGTTCGTAACAGCATCATATGAATTGTCAGATGACTATGGATCCGAGTTTACTGTAACAAGAAAAATTTCAGCGTGTACTAAAAGTAGATTTTCAAAATAAGAAAATTAGCATTTCTTAAATATAGTGGTTGAATTTGTCCCACCAAAACCAAATGAGTTATTAAGTGCATAAGTAATATCGCGCTTAATAGCTTTGTTTGGAGTGTAATTTAAATCACATTCAGGATCTTGATTATCTAAATTAATTGTTGGAGGAATGACTCCTTCAATAAGTGCTTTAATACAAATGACCGATTCAAGACCACCAGCAGCTCCAAGTAAATGTCCGTGCATAGATTTAGTAGATGAAACATTTAGTTTCTTCGCATGATCTCCAAATACTTTTTTAATAGCATTTGTCTCAGCGATATCTCCAAGCGGAGTTGAAGTTCCATGGGCATTAATATAATCAATATCTTCAGGTTTTATATTTGCGTTCTTTAAAGCCTGAAGCATACAAGGAACTGTTCCTTCTCCTTCTGGATGTGGAGAAGTTATATGATAAGCATCAGCAGTTGCACCAAAGCCTACGACCTCAGCTAGGATTTTTGCTCCACGAGCTTTAGCTTTTTCATAATTTTCTAGGATGATAATTCCCGCACCTTCGCCCATGACAAATCCATTTCGATCAATATCAAAAGGTCTAGAAGCCTGTGATGGTTTATCATTCCATTTAGATAATGCTTTCATAGAAGCAAAACCTGCAAATGATAAATTCGTTAACACAGCTTCAGATCCACCTGTCACGATAGCATCTTGACGTCCTAACATAATTTCACTTACAGCAGCACCAATTGCATGAGATGCAGATGCACAAGCTGAAGAAGTCGCATAGTTAACCCCTCTAAAATTATATCTCATAGATATTTTTCCTGGGGCCATATTTGGAATAAAGGCTGGAATGAAAAATGGGCTTACTCTTCTTGGGCCTTTGTTCTCTAAAATACTTGCAGTTTTTTCAATCTCAGGAAGACCACCAAGGCCTGTTCCAAAAATTGATCCAACCATATAGGGATCATAGGCACCAATTAAATTTGCTTGTTTGATGGCTTCATCTGCGCAATGAAGAGCAAAGTGAATAAAACGATCAAAACGAGGTTGCTCTTTTTTATCTAGAAGATCCTCTGAAATTTCGAAACCTTTTACTTGTCCTGCAAATTGAACAGGCCATTTTTCAAGATCAATATCAGGGATAGTAGAGATACCGGACTTACCCTCAATAAGGTTTGCCCAAACTTCGTCCATTGAATTTCCAACACCGCACATAGCACTAATGCCAGTGACAGCTACGCGATTTAATTCCATTTCAAATCCATCAATAAAAAAGCCTCAAAAAGAGGCTTAGATTAGTTTGCGTTATTTTTGATAAAATTAGTAACATCACTGATTGTTTTCAAATCTTCAGTTTTGTCTTCTGGGATTTCAACACCAAATTCTTCTTCCATTTTCATCATCATCTCAACCATGTCTAATGAATCTAGGTTTAAATCATCAACGAATGAAGTTCCTGCGCTAATATTTGCAGCTTCAACGTTTGCTGCTTCACTTACAATTGCAATTACTTTGTCTTGCATTTCCATTATGTCCTCCAATAAAAATTACTCGTATTTTAGTGAATAGAAGTAGTAGCCGTCAACAGTATTTCTCTTAACATATGTAAAAATTACCGTTATTTAGGGACTTTTTACTCTAATTTTTACCTTTTGTTAGGTAGGGCCGAGTAAAGAATTATTGGTTATTACCGATAGGGTTGATATCGGAGAATTTTATGAAAATTGCTATATTAGTAACTTCTATTTTTTTAACTTTAACCAATGTGACTTATGCTAAGTGTGAGCTAGATAAAGCAGCAATAGGTCAGGATATTGATCTCTCTGAGATTGCAGACCCAGAACTTCAGGCAATGATAGAAGAAAATAATCCAAAATGTGAATTTGAAGATAAAAAAACTTGTGAATCCTTTACGATGCAAAATCTTTTTAATCTAGATATAAATCCATGTAAATGGAAAGAAGAAAGTAGTAAGGAAGAAGTTTCTGAATTCTCATGTCAAAAAGAGAGTTCGAAATGCGTTCGTTGTAGCGATAATAAGCTTTATTGTACTAAAGGTGGGGTTAATCTTAAAAATGCAAATTTTTATTGGCCTATGAATAAGCCTTCTGTTGATAGCGGAAATCGCAAAAATAAAACTATATATGAATATCTAGGAAACGGCGGACACCATCCAGCTAGTATCGGCGTTCAACCAGATTAAATATAGAGTCCACCATCAATTTTTATAACTTCACCAGTTATATACTTTGAATTCTGGCTAAGTAAAAATAAAGTTAAATTTGCAATATCTTCTGAACTTCCATATTCCCCAAGAGGAATAGAAGCGAGATAGTTTTCTTTTGCTTTAGGATCAATGGCATCAGTCATCTCTGTGGCAATAAAACCAGGACAAATAGCATTACATCTAATTTTTCTAGAAGCTAATTCTTTGGCATAAGATTTTGTATAACCAATTAATCCTGCCTTTGATGCTGAATAAACTGTTTGAGAAGCATTTCCCATAAGTCCTACAACTGAGCTCATATTTACAATTGAGACATCTTTTGCTTTTAAAAATTGTCTCGATAAATGATTCGTAAGAACCATCGTTGATTTTAGATTCGTTGTTAAAATATAATCTATGTCTTCAGGCTTGACTCTTAGAAGCAGCTGATCTTTTGATACACCTGCATTATTAACTAAGCCTGATATAGGTTCATTTTCTTTTACAAATTGATCAATTGCAGATTTCATATCTTCATAATTATTTACATCAAATTTTAGCGCCGAAACTTTACTTGCGCCAAGAGTTGAAAAATGCTCTTTTAGTTCATTGGCAGAATTCTCGTCACCTCGATAATTAAAAACGACATGAGCTTTATTTTTAGCAAGGGCTTCACCAATTGCTTTTCCAATCCCTCGACTCGCACCTGTAATTAAGACTACTTTATTTTCTAAATCAGAATATATCATTTTAAAAACTCCTCTAAACCTTCAAAAGATTCCTTACTATCAAGAGTATAAGTCGATAAGTTAGGATTAATTCTTTTATTAAGACCTGTTAATACTTTTCCTGGGCCGACTTCAATACAAAGTGAGCTTGGGTCAAGACTTTGAATACTTTGAGTCCATAGAACACTTCCACAAACTTGTGTTTCTAAATTTGATCTAATTGTTTTTCCATCCGTACGATATTCTTTAGCATCAATATTTGCGATATAAGGAATTGTATTACTTGAAAACTCAATTGAATTAAAAAACTCTGCAAGTTTTTTTTCTGCAGGCTTCATAAGACTTGAGTGGAAAGGAGCTGACACTGGCAACTCCATTGCCATTTGTTTTCCTTCAAAGTTCTCTTTAAGCCAAGCAATCGCTTTTTCACAGGCTCCTGCATGACCTGAGATGACTATTTGAGTTGGATCATTAAAGTTTGCACACATAACTTGCTCTGATTCATTACTTACCTCAGTACAAGCTTTTGCTACGATCTCACTTGGAATTCTTAAGATGGCATACATCTTTCCAACTCCCTGAGGCACAGCTTCTTGCATATATTTTCCGCGAAGATTTACTGCACGAACTGCATCTTCAAAGCGAAGAGCATTTGCTGCAACAAGAGCTGAATATTCTCCAACAGAGTGTCCAAGCACGCGCTCAATTGTTATATTTTTTTCATCAAGTATGGTCTTTAGCTTTTTAAATAATGCGATTGAATGAGTAACAATGGCAGGCTGAGTAAACTCAGTCATTTTCAATTTTTCTTCAGGGCCATTTTTACATAATTCACTTATTGAAAAACCAAGTGAGCTATCAGCTAAGTTAAAAATATCCTTGGATTCTTTATAATCTTGTAAATTGTTTCCCATTCCAACATATTGTGAGCCTTGACCGGGAAAAAGAAGTGTAACCTTCATGATGATCTCCTAATATCTTAAAAGCGTTGCTCCAGAAGTTAGTCCAGCTCCAAAAGCAGCGAAAAGTACTATTTGTCCTCTTTTAATTCGACCATCAGTTACAGCTTCATGAAGTGCAGCTGGGATTGATGCAGAAGAGGTATTTGCATATTTTTCAACATTGATAATCACTTTTTCGGGTGGACACTTTAATAAGCTTCCTGTGGTTTCAATGATTCTTAGATTCGCTTGATGAGGAATAAACCAATCGACATCATCAATGGTCATATTATTGCGTTCTAAAAGAGTGGCACAGTGAGATGACATAGTCTTTACTGCATTTTTAAAAACTGTTGGGCCATCCATTGACATCCATTGCTCATTATTTGCAAGAACATCTTCTCTTACAGGTCTTTTTGATCCACCAGCAGGAAGGATAAGTGATTCTTTTTTCGATGAATCACTTGTTAAAATAGAATCCATTATCTGTGAGTCTTCATTACTGTTTGCTGGTTGAAGGACTACTGCTCCTGATCCATCTCCGAAAAGCACACAAGTATTTCTATCGTCCCAATTATTAAATGCAGAAGCCATTTCAGTTCCACATAAAAGGATATTTTTATACATTCCTGTTTGGATTAGGCTATTGGCCATCGTTAGGCCATAAACCCAACCTGTACATGCAGCATTGATATCAAGGGCTCCACACTTATTTGTAATGCCAAGGCTATCTTGCAAGCAACTTGCTGCGTTTGGAAAGAGCATATCAGGTAGTGTTACGGAAAATAAAATAAGGTCTATATCATCAGGCTTGATGCCGGCATTTTTTATAGCAATTTGTGCTGCTTTAGTTGCCATTCCACTTGGATATTCTTTTTTATCGATAGAGCCTATTCTTCGCTCTTTAATTCCTGTTCTTTGGATAATCCATTCATCGCTTGTATCAACGATTTTTGCAATATCCTCATTTGTCATGATTTTTTCAGGATGATATTTTCCTGTACCAGCAATTTTAGTTTTAAATAATTCCATGAATTAAATCCTTAGTTCCTTGGACATAAAAAAAATGCCTTCAAATTACAGAGTAACTTGAAGGCTTTATTTGCATTATAGTATTATTTATTTTTATCTTTAGTCAAACCAGAATTAATTATGCTTCTGTTTCAGCTTCAGTTTCTTTAACTTTAATTTCAAATACTTGCTTACCTTTATAAGTTCCACAACTTGGGCATGCTGTATTTGGCATAGTCATATCACCACAGTTAGGGCAATTCATCGGATGCTTTCTATATAGTTTATGATGTTGACCAGCTCTTCTTAAGCCTTTTCTTGATACTGATGTTTTTTTCTTAGGAACTGCCATTTTATACTCCAATATTAATTAAATTAAATAGTCTTTTTTAAGATTGTAAGTTTTAGTACACAAAAGATTAGTTGCCAACTAATTTTTTTGTAAAAAAACCGTTTTTTATTGCTGTGTACCACTTCCTGGAAGAGGAGCATCCTCATCCTTCACTGGGTATTCATTAACGTTAAGATAAATTTGTTCATGAACCATTTCAACTAAATCAACAATACCTTTGTCATAAAAATATAACTCATGCATATGACCGCTATCAAACATTTCTGTTTGATCTTGAAATATTTCAGTTTTTTCAAGATGAGATGACATAAAACTAGCTCTTACATCGATATCAACTGATTCATCCATTTCTTCTAATGTTCGGACACATTGAGTCACATAATTTGCATGTAATTGAATATTTACAAGGAGATAGTCACCATACTCAGGATTAAATTTCTTCATAATTTCAAGATCAGCGTTTATTGATGCACGACTTAACACATGTTCTAGTTCTTTATTTTCCATATTTTCACAAAGTTCAAGTAAAAGATCGAGCATCCAGTCTTGCTTATGATCAAGCCTATAATATTTTGTTGCGTTGATTGGAAGCTTCTTTATATTCAATTTCCCATCGACTTTATTTTCAAAATTATCCATTTTTAATCCCCAATTTAATTTTTTTGATATATAACGCAAAGAGTTTAAGGTGAAAAGGAATATTTTGAATTACTTTATTTGCGGTTTCTCGGGTGCTGGGAAGAGTACATTACTAAAGTCTCTTGAAAAGAATGTTGTTTCTCATTTGATACTTATTGATCTTGATGAATACATAACATCTCAATACTTAGCTAAAGATGACTCAATTGCTAATTTTATAAATGTAAAAGGAATTTCTGAGTTTAGAAATCTTGAATTTAAAGCAATCTCATTAATATCTGAACAAGACAATATTCTCCTCAGCTTAGGTGGAGGCTCCTTAACTAATCAGACACTTTCTATATTAAAGGATTGGAAAGGGTTTTGGCTCAATACAAATTTTGAGACTTGCTGGGAGAGAATTAGAGATGATGACCAAAGGCCCCTCACTAAACTAGGTAAAGAAAAGATGAGAGAGCTCTTCTTAGAGCGGAAAGAGCTTTATTCTAAATATCTAACTATCGAAAATCATGAGGATCTCATTCATTATTTAAATATTTAACGGAGTAATTTTCGTGACTTGTCAGACAATATTTAAAAATGACATAATAAGCCTAGAAATGAAGTCTCAAGACAGATTCTAAGGAGAGAAGATGAGTGGCAGTGTTCAACTAAAAAAAAAAGATTTTCAAATAGCTCTATTAATTGAAGACATAGCTGAAGCCAAAATTATCTCAGATGGATTAAGAGAAATTGGAATTTTTGCTCATTATTATCAAGAACTAGATGATCTTTGGGTTTCACTGAATACCTACACTCCTGATCTTTGCATTGTTGATGTTAAAAAAATGTCACAAGGAACTCTTCTCTTTAAGCAACATCAGAAAGTAAAAAATAATACTCTTAAATTTGCATTCTATTATAAAGACGAAACAAAAGTTTTATTGAACTCGTGTTTTGGCTTAAATCATTACGGCTATTTGCGTGCTGAAGTGAATATTGTTGAACAGTTGAGATCAATTTTAAGAAGACGTAATGAAGAGTTAAGGCTTCTAGATCTGACAGAGACAATGGAAGGCAGGGTTAATCGACTTAAGCTTCGCTCACAAAGGCTAAGTGAGCAAGAAGAAAAAAACTCGCTATTTATTTCCCAAAATAATGAAGCACAAATGCTTATGAATAAATTTGGAAAGGTTTCCAATATAGATGATCTTAACTCAAGAATCATTACACTTTTTAGTGAATGGGATGCTTGTTTAGAGTTTGGACTTTATCAACTAAATAGTACAAATCAAAAATTAGTATCACCTAGAAAATCAACACCAAAATATAGAGCACTTCCAGATCTTTGGTTAGCAACTGTTTGTGAAGAAGGCATTAGCGAATATGCTCAGGAAATGGTTTATGATGTTTCTTATGGAGTGATGGGAGATAAAATCATCACTCTAAAAATTCATGGAACAAATGATCTTCCAGAGATGTTACTTGTTGCAAGTTTTCAAGATAAATATTTGGAAAATATTCAATGGGAAATGTTAGAAAATAAATTATCTTCAGAATTTAGAAAAGTTCTTGCAAATTACTATCGAAAAGACGAAAGAAAAACATTCTCTGATTCGATATTTTCCACGATGCAGAATATGGATGATATTGCTTTTCATAAAGTAGAATCAAAAATGAGATATGCAATGGTTGATTTCTCAAGCCTTGTAAATATGATTAAACAAAGATCGGGTAATCGATTTTATTGGCAAGCTTTTGCTAAAGAATTTACGACTGAACTTGCGGGTATTTTGAGTGGTGATTTTAGAATTTCTCATTTTGGTGTCGAGCATTTTATTGTTGGTATCGATAAAAAATTTATTGAAACAGATTATCAAAAATTGACATCTTTTGTTGATGATTTTCAATTTTGGAGATATTTTGAAGATTCATCCCTTGTCGTGTCCAATGATCTTGCTCCTTATGTTAAATTTATAGCACCATCATCTGTTAACCTTATTAGACAGGCCGCTCATGATGTTGTTGATTTTATGCATAGAGAAACTCCAAATCCTGGAAGACAAATAGAAGTTTAAATGCGCCTAAGCTCTGAGTTTATAGTAAATTTAAATTCTCTTGCACATAACTTTAACTTACTTAAAGAGATTGCCCCTAATAATGAAATTATTTTTATGGTGAAAGCTAATGCTTATGGGCATGGTATTTTAGATATCGTTTACTTTTCTTTTACAGAATTAAAAATTAAAAGATTTGGATGTGCCACACTCGGTGAGGCAATTGAAATTAGAAAGAGCCTGCCTAATCTTGATTGTGAACTGTGGGTCTTCTCAGATGTAGAAATTCAAAAGTATAAAGATCTTTATCTTGAGTATAATATTGTACCAGTTTTGAGTAGTCTGAATGATTTAAAGGAAATTTATTTTGAAAAGAGCTTTGAGAGAGTTCCAAAAGTTATAAAGCTTAACGCTGGCATGAATAGACTTGGAATTGCTGAGGATGAGTTTGACTCGTTAATTGATTTTTTAAAAGCCAATCATGTAGAAGAAATAGATCACTTAATGATGCATTTTTCACAATCTTTTATTCCTATTAAAGAAGGGGATAGATGTCATAGGCAGTATAATTGCTTTAAACGTTTTAAAGAGAGATTAGGTCAAAATGCAATCAAGATAAAAGAAACAAGTGTTTCAAATTCAGGGGCGATAGAGCAAGGTCTCGGGCTAGAAGAAACTCATATTAGACCAGGATTAATGTTGTATGGACCTAGATCTGTCGTAAGAAAAGAGTATTGGAAGGGAATTATTATTTCAAGTCTTGTGGCAAAAGTTCTAAAAATATCAAAGATTGAGAAAGGAGTGCCGGTCGGTTATGGAGGCCAAGTGACAAGTAAAAGTGGGCATATGGTTTATGTAAACCTGGGCTATGGAGATGGTCTTCTCACTTTTTACTCAGGTGCAGAAATTGTCTACAAAGGACTAAAGGGAAAGGTCTTTGGGAGAGTAAATATGGATCTTACATCTATTTTTTTTGAAGAAGAACCCACTGATTTAGTGGTTGGTAGTGAATTTACTATCTGGGGAGATGGTCATAGTGATATCGTGCAACTATCTGAGCAAATAAAAACGATTCCTTATCAATTATTTACCGCAATTACTCATAGAGTTCCTAGACGTTATATTAATTAATTGATTAAATAACTTAATGATTAATCCAATTACCCATATATTAAGAAAATTAGGTAGAGTTGTACTTGAAGTGACTCCTGCTCTTGGGCGAGTCACTATTTATATGTTTCACTCATTCCAATGGTTCTTACGACCACCTTTTAGACGAAAACTATTTATCGACGAGATGGTTTTTATGGGGAATAAAAGTCTTTTTATTGTCGGTCTGACGGCATCATTTTCAGGAATGGTTTTTGCTTTTCAAATATATGCGGGGTTTACCGCTTTTAGTGTTGATTCATTTGTTGGACCGATTGTTGCGATTGCTGTTTGTAAAGAGCTAGCACCTGTATTTTGTGGACTAGTTGTTGCCGGCAGATGTGGTGCTGCTATGGCCGCTCAAATTGGAAGTATGAAAGTTACCGAGCAAGTCGATGCCTTGGAAGTTATGGGTGTTAATTCAATTCAATACTTAGCAGTACCAAAAATCTTTGCAACCATCGTTACAATGCCAATGCTTGCAGCGATTTATATGTTAATTGCAAATGTAGGCTCTTATTTAGTTGGAACAAAAGTTCTTGGTATTGATGAAGTCATTTATTTTGCTAAGATATCAGATTTCATGAAATTTAATATGATTCTAGAAGGCTTAATTAAAGCCGCTGTCTTTGGATATTTAATTGCGATAGTTGGAACTTACCAAGGTTTTGCTGTAAAGGGTGGAGCAGAAGGAGTTGGAAAAGGAACTAATATGGCCGT